>Ga0209535_1000310_pt1 | contig 33892 bp, 47 predicted proteins | sample LinPmetageLP28_FD_184041 | JGI IMG/M metagenome (GOLD analysis project Ga0209535, IMG submission 184041) | Marine viral communities from the Pacific Ocean - LP-28 (SPAdes) (version 2) | ecosystem: Environmental > Aquatic > Marine > Oceanic | place: Pacific Ocean | collected 2009-08-22
GGGGTACCTCCTAGATGGTTTACGGCTTTCAGTCCATAAGGACTTGCTGTTGCTGCCATGATTGTTTCTCCTATTTATTTTCCCTTACCAAACTTTCCGGTATTTCCCGTCTCTTGACCTTCAGCAAATTTAGGCATACGAGGGTCATTTGACGACATAAATTGTGCGTCTACTGCCTCTGTTTGTTGCCTAGTCATCTGGTCTATATGTGCTTGACGTTGTTCCATTAATTCAGAAGGAATTTTACATAATAGCACACCACCAATTTCAATACTGTCTTTGTATTGTGAATTAGGGTCTGCCGCTAATTGAATCTCTGGGTGTTCCGAATGCTTTACCGGTTCCCAGCCTTCACGCATTTTTGCAGAAACGTTCATGTTATCAGGTTCATTTAATAAAGAACTTCTAACCCATCTATATGACCAACCAGCTTTCTGGTTAAATTCTGGTAGCGAACTTGCTGGCTTCCATTCTGTAACCTTACTTTCTCGTTGTTCTAAATCTCGATCAGTTCTTTCGATTGTCTTTTTGTCTGTATCACTTTTAAATGTCTTATCCATTTGCGTTCTCCAATTTTATCATTTCTCGTGCATATTGTTCCGGTGTTAGCTTAAGCTTTTTAGCAAAAGCAACCTGTGTCTTAGAAAGACGTACTTTTCTTGGCGCGGTACTACGCGTTGCCGGCGCAACTACATTCGAAGGTTTGCGTTGGGCGGGTCTATCCGGTTCCAACGAATTATCCCCATAATTTTCAGGGAATCGTTTTTGCATCGTTTCATCTATACGACGATAGTATTCGTCAGAAGAGGGGTTAAGCCCATTTCTAACTAATTTTTCATGTAATCCTAAAGCTAATGAAGTCATTTCTTCATCTTTACCAAACCAAGTATTTGCGTCTTGCCAAGCCTGAGCTCGTGGATCGGGTTTTGGTATATTAGGAGAACTATATTGATTAGACTCTACACTATTTTCTGGTGTTTGTGAAGTAGTATATTGAGGTTTTAATCTGCTAGCTCTAGATAATTTCATCTGAGCCTCATTCATTTTAGCTTGCGCTTCAACTATTGCATCAGTTTCTCCTAATTCATAAGCTTCTTTATAATCTCTTTTAGCCAAACTAAGTTCATTTTCAGAGGCACCAACTAAAGTTTTAATATAGTCTTCCTCACCTGTACTTAATGTAGTCTGCAGCCTTTTATTTTGATCTGCTACTTTTTGTGCATACGTAACAGCTTCATCTCTTTCTCTTTCGGCTTTATCTTTTTCGCGTCTTTCGTCATGATAACCTTTTTTAAGTTTAGCGAACCTTTGTTTAACACGATCAGAATATCCTTCAGTCAAGTCATCATTTTCTAGTTCTTCTACAATTTCTTTAGGTAGTGGTTCTTTACCTCGATCTTCAGGAGGAGTGTCATCTTCTTCCTCTATAAATAATTCTTCTTGTTTTGGTTCTTGTTCTACTCTTTCTACGTCTGCTGTAGATTTTCCAGAAGCCTCTTTTTTTCCTTCTTCTAAATTTACCTCTAGCTCTTCGCCTTCCATTTCTACTTCGTCAGGCACTTCATTTATAATTTCAGCCATGCTTTTCTCCTATGCGCGTTCGTAGCCACGAGGGTCATCGACCACTGCTTCTACGGTATCGTCGTTTATTATGCGGAATTCTTTTCCGTGAATTTTGATTCTAGTACCTGCGTAAGCACGTGTTATAACGAAGTCTCCTTCTTTACACCATGGGCCTCCGGGGAACCTAGCTTTGTCTTGATAAGCTAAATCACCTAACTGCATTACAAATAAACATACAGTTGCACCTTCTTCAATTTTTTTAACCTCATCAGATTTTACAATACCACCTGCATACGTTTCCTCTGCTTCAGGAACAATACACAATAAACGATAGCCTTTAACATCAGGTAGTTGAGTTGCTAGTTTTGCAATAGCTTCATCCCCTGTTATTTTCTTACCATCTTTGGTTGTAGTAATTTTAGATTTGATTGGGTCTCCAGAAATAGAGACTATTTTTTTGTCTGGGGTAGCAATGGTTGTACTCATTTTTTACCCTTTTTTGAATTTATTTTGACTACGCTATCCGTTGGGTTAGCACCAAAATCTTCATCACCTTCTTCATGAGTTTTGATAGCGTCTGCAATCATAGCTTGCATAATCATGTATCCTCTTATTTCACCAACTGCTGATAAATAAGATTCAAATTTATCGGTTCCCCTACCCATACTTTCTAATAAATCTTTGCGTCTTTCTTCTACCTGGGTTGCTAGAAGCATTAACGTTTCCTTGACCATTTTTTATTCCTTTATATTTAGTTGAGTTTCATCCTTAAGTTTAGTTTCATCTACCTTAGCTACATTACGCAGCTGAGATTCTTTTGCACGCAATGCAAAGTCTTGTTTTTGTTGCACTGCTTGTATTCCCATTTTTGTTCCTTCCATTAAATCTTTAGCGTCTATTTTTCTATTATCAAGACTAGCGTTAGCTCCAATTTTAGCTCCAGCTATTCTTTCATCAGATACTAATTTTTCTTTTTCTAATTCAAGTTTAGCTACATCTAGTTGAGTATCAGCTTCCATTTTTTGAGCTTTAGCTTGAGCTTCCATTTGTTTAATTGCAAGCTCTTGTTGTTGCATTTGAACAATAGGGTCTTTCTGTTGTTGTTGAGCTTGTTGTTGTTGAGCTTCAGCTGTATTTTGTTGCAATAGTTTTTCTGCAGCTTCTGCTGTTAATCTAGCAATATCATTTTCAATATCGACTGGTAGTGGATCATCTACAGGTGGTAACGGTACCCCTAGTTGTTTTTCAATTTCTAATCTATATTGGAAAGCTAAATGTTCAGCTATGTGTGCTTCCATAGCTGCTTGTATTATTGGAGCTTTAGTGCTTTGACCTACTAACTGTCTAATTTTAGGATCTTGAGCAAACGCCATGTGCACTTTAATATGAGCTTCTTGGTCTTGGTCAAGAAACGCTTTAACAGGTTTACTGTTAATTATATTCATGTTTTCAGATACAGGATCTATTTGTTTTACATCATCCTCATCTGGTATAAGTTTATTTATATTCTTAACTCCCAAAACTTCTAGCATTTGTTTATTAAGTTCTGGTAAATCATATATAGTTGGATTCTGTTGTGCCATCTGCATAACAGCTTGATACTGAACAACCTTCTGTGCCATCGTTGCAGCATTAGGATCAGCGACAGGAATAAGATTTACTTTCTCATAGTCTGATTGTTTAGCGCCAGGTGTTCCTGTTGATGGGTCATACTGATAGTCAGGGTCTGTATAGTCTGCAATGATATTCTTAAGCAATCCAAACTCTTTCTTCATAGAGTAATAGATACGAGCATTAACTGCTGACATGACTTTAAGTGTTCGTTCTAGTATTGCAAGTGTAGAACCTACTGGAGAGTTAGCTGACATATCAGATACTTTCATATCTGCCGCAGAAGCAAAGCGTCTACCTTCGTCAATAATCTTGTCCATCAAAGCAGCAAGTACTTGACTTGGCTCTTTATATGGTAATGGCATTAAGTTATCACGGAGTGTTCCTGATGGAGCATCTACATCTCTCCATTCTGCTGGTCCAATTGGTGTATCATCACCTTTAATACGTAAGCCTCTGGCTTTAAACCCACCTGGGAGATTAGATAATGTACCCGCGTCTACTAACTGTCTTAATAACATTGTGCCTGATTTTGAAAATCCACCAATCAGATGTATTAGACCAAAGCAATAAAAACCAAATCCTGGGATATAGCCATAATGAACAAAGTGTTCACGGCGTTTTTGTTGATCATCTTCTTGTTTCCAATTACGTCTAATAGATAAAATCTCTGTTGTACCTTTATCAATTGTTACAATATAAGGTAACGCTATTCCTGTTTTACCATCTTTGTCTTCATCTTCATAACCTTCTAAATCAAGGTTAACATTCATCTCTAATATTTTATATCTATCATCGTTAGTTGCATCAAAGCCCATTTGCTCTGCAATCTTTTTCTCTACTTCATCTAAGTCGTAGCTAGGTTCTCCTAGTTCTATGTCTCGATAAAAACCAAGGTGTTGTAACGTATGAAGTTCTTGTTCTGTCTTACGCATAACATGAGTTACACGTTCTGCTGTCTCTAAGTTAGAAGCACCGTATGGTACAACCATATCTTCAGCGGGTACAAATATAGATACTTGTCTTTCTAAAGCTGGGTCATAATAAACTTTCTTAAATGCATTACCTGCTAATCCTAAACCCCATAACATTCTTTCATGTTCTGGGCGATATTCTGGCATCTTATCCATGAGTTGATAGTTCATATTCTCTTGTACACGTGCAGCAGCTTCCATACAATCTGGTGTTTCTTTACCAATAATAGAAGTTTTTACTGGGCCTGCCGCAGGGAAAGTTTCCATCATTGTTTCAGCTTGGAATTTAACGAGTGCTTCGGAGAGTAGTGGGTGATAGACAGCACATGCGCCTTCCCATGGTTCGGATCTTTCTTCTATCTTAAGTCCTAATAGTTCTAAGCCATCAACATAAGTTTCTAGCCAATCTTTTCTGGAGTTAACATCATTACTAAAATCTTCTAGTAAATCTGAAGAGAGTTCAGCTAGATATTTGTCATCTAATTCTTCAGCTAAGTTAGCATTAAACTCATCGTCCTCCATAGCATCAGGATCAATAACTATTTCTGTATCACCAATACCTATAGTTACACTTTCAGGGTCTTCTATTTCAATCTCAATAGCCTCTTCATTCTCAGCTACCTCTTCAACCCCGATTGGAGCTGCGTATAGTCCTTTATCTACGTCTGCCATAATTTTATCCCTTAGCTCTTTTTTTCGCTGCTTGTGATAACTCTTTAAAATGTACTAATTTTTTTGATGTCTTGGTGTGAGTTTTATTTGAATGCAATGTACCATCTGACATCTTATGGGTTGAACCCTTATGTTCTTTTCCGTCTTTAGTATAATGTTTAACACCCTTCATATCCCATCTCCTTAATTATAATGCATATAATCGTTTATTGCCTCTACCTTTAAACATCTGTATATCATCTTCTTCGTCATTTGGCAAGCGAATAAATCCGCCTTGTCTAAACCTTGATAATGCTAGGGTTGTTGAGTCAACCAAGTCATCATTTTTACCTGAAGGGAAATCGTTGCATTCTTCAATAACCTCATGCGCCCAACGTCTGTCTGGTGCCCAAACCACACCCCCACTAAACAAATCAGACACAGCATTAACACGGCTAATCTTATCTTGCCCTTTTCCAGGCGTAAATTCTCCCACAGGTATTCCCATTCTTCTAAATTCTTGATATAGCGCTGCACCATTTGATTTTTTCTCTACAATAAAGGCGTCTGGCTCCCACTCTTGATACTCATCTAAGCAAAGCTGCTTAAGTTCTGGGAATTCCAAACGCTCTTTTACTGCGTTCAATAGTATTATAGCGTAATTATTAGTTTCTTCATTAAGAAATACGCCCCATGTTGTTAACGCGTTGTAATCAGCTCTGTTATTGGCTTCTTGCGCTGCATCAAGTGTCATTATTATGAATTCACATGGTGGTGGGTCGTCATTTTCCCACATATTCCACCATTCACGCTTAATAAGTGCCCCTTCTTCCGATGTTGGGTTCTGTAAGTACTGAGCGTTCCAATATCGTATGTCTAATGCAGCTCTTCTACTCTGTAATTCTTCTAATGGCCAGAATTCAGGCCATAATGGGACTTCATTTCCCTTTTTATCCTCTAAAATAGCAGGAAATTCAACGACTTCCCAGTCATCAACGTCATCATTCTTAACCATTTGGTCAACTATCTGTCCTGTCAGGTCTAATTTAGACCATCGAGTCATTACTACAATAATTGCACCACCAGGCATAAGCCTTTGTAGTGGTCCTGACTGAAACCATTCCCAAGCGGGCAAAAATACGTCGCCTTTGCCTAGTTTGGCATCTTGCTCTGAATGGGGATCGTCGATTATAAATAGATCTGCTCCACGACCAGCCAAAGCACCACCAACACCAATAGCAAAATACTCACCGTTATGATTCGTACCCCACCTACTGGCGCTTTTACTATCCGCTTGTAGACTGATATCGGGGAATATGTCTTTATAAGGGTCTGAGCCCACGAGATTCCTGACCCGACGACCGAAGTTAACAGCAAGATCTGCTGTATGAGATGCCATAATAACCTTTTTTGCTGGGTGGTTACCCAAAAACCAAGCCGGAGCCAGATAGGAAATAAGTTCTGATTTTCCGTGACGAGGCGCGATATTGACGATAACTCGTTTTCTAACTCCTCTTGATATTTCTTCAAATAATTTAGCCAATTTTGCATGATGTTCTCCTACTTTATAATCGGGGTAGACATGCTTAATAAAGTCTAAGAAGTTTGCCTTCCCCTGTGTTTTAGTTAATTCTTTCTTATATTCTTTTAAAAGGATTAGATGCTTTTGTCTGTCTCTCTCAGACATGTTAGGTAGATTCTTCTGTAATAAATCTAAGTCCGCTTCACTAATCATCGTCTTCTATTACCTTATGCTCTCCTTCAACGACTTTACCTTTTAACTGTTCTATTGTTTCTAATAGTTCTTTTTCTAATTCTTCACCTGATTTACTGATGTGTGTAATCTCTGTTTTCTTCTTGAATGCGTCAACGCCATCTACCTCCCCTATTGCTTTCCACGCTGAGATGCGTTCTCGTGAGCTTTTAGCCAATGCTGCTTCTTGTAGTAGTCCATTAAGTACAGACAACTTTATATCTGCTAGGTCTTTAGCCACCATATGACTAGTCTGCGAGACCATGCCGGCAAGGTAGGCTATAGTTTCGTTAGGGTACGTGCCGAAATCAGGCTTTAGCTCTGGGTTCTTCATCATTTCTTTAGCAACTTCTTCAGCCTGCTCCATGTTTTCTTTAGAGGGCTCTATGTTTTCCTGTGCTAAATCAGAGATAAGCTTGACGGTGTTAGATCGCATACTGAGTTCTTCGCTAGGTGACATCTCTGGTAGAGCTTCGCGTGCGTTCTTAGGTAAAGCTATGTCCTCCTCTATGTGAGGCACCATCACTTTATGTTCTTGATTGTTTACGTCTGTCATGTGTTTGCTGTTACACCTTAGTTATTTTGCAGCGTGGCTTGTAGTATATCTTATTAGATAACTAAAAACAAACAGAAAACATACAGTAACACCAAATATAAACAGGTGTTAAGTAGCGAGAGTAGTGTCCATAAGATGTTCATGCCCGTAGTGTACGTTAGTTTGGGGGTCAATGTGGTAATAAGAATCATTCATGGTTTTTGAGATTTTTTGTAGAAATATTTTTTGTTTAGCCATATGTAAAGTAAGGGGGTAGGTATTTGAAATTACTAGGATTATTTATGCGTTTCACAGTGTATAAGAGAGCGTGGGAGTCCCAAAATATTTTGCGTGGGGTGGGGGTAGGTGGTCCTTTTTGCGTGGGAATTGTCGAACCATGCCGACAACTTTCAGCTAGTCAATTGCTGTAAGTCCTTGATTATAAAGGGAAAATCGCCAGTTTTTACACGTGAGATAGTTAGATTATTTTTGATGTATCTATTGTATTTAATTCCTACTACTGTATAATTTATATTATGGTAACGGGATAAACTCATTATCATATTTTAAAAACTATGGAGAAATATATTATGAAAGCTATTAAAAAAGCAGTAAACGTGGCATTAGGTAACATTGAAGTAGATACAATAGTAAAGCAAACATCAACATTAATTGATACTGATAATAATCAAGCCGAAGTGTTTATAAATTGGAATGAGAATTTAACAGTAGAAAATAAATGGTATACCTTTACTAACGGAAAACTTCCTGTTGAATTTATTGAGAATACAAAAAGAGTTATTGCAATTGAGTATTTCAATAAAGCCGAAAATAATCTTTTAGGTTATTACATTGAAATTGACGGAATTTCGAAACGTATCGACAAAAAACAAATGGAAAAACTTGATGATACAACAAAGGTATTTCATTTAACCATTGATACGCTTGTTGCAAATGTTAAACCTTCAGGAAAAATGAAAGCAACAAAAAAAGTTATTTCAGATATTTATAGAAAATTTAATAAAGATGTCTGGGATAAAAAATTAAACCAATGGAAAAACGTTGCGAAATCTTTAGATGATACAGGCGTAGTAGAAAAAAAAGAAAAAGCAAAAAGAGATTTTGTGGAAATGGTTGCATGGAATGTTTTAGGTAAACCTGATAACCATGATGAATTAGGTTATTCAGGCAGTCTTTTGAGAAAATGTATCAACGATAAAGACGACATGGTTGACGTTACAAAATTCGAAGCACTTGCCGAAAAATTTGTAGCCGAAGTTAAAAAACTTTCATAAAACTTTTCAGGAAAAAGTAGCCCTCTTAACCGAGGGCTTTTTTTTGGGCTGCGTATCGGTGATCCATCACCAGTTTCTTATGATGGTGAGTTTTAATCCTGCGTGGTCATCACCAGTTTTTATAACCAGTTTTCTGGTCTACGTGTGATGGTGAGTTTTGTCGAAAGGTATCGACAATATGTAAACTTAAAAATATGTAAAGCGACTTTAGGTAGCCATCGCCAGTTTCTGCGTGTGATAGTGGGGAAACTTAGTCCGCAGCACCCGGCAGGCCCACTAAGTTCCGTTTTTGGTTCACGTTGGTTCCATAAAAGTTCCATGTTAAGTGTTTGATTTACTTGAATAGTTCCGTGGTTCCATGTTTCTGATGATAGTGAGTGGTTTCTAGGATTTAACCAGTCGTTAGTCCAGTTTCTGCGGTGAAATAATTTATAGCACAGAGGAGACAACTTCCAAAAAACATGGAACTTAGGAACTACTGGGAAGGAATAGTAAAGTAATAATATAATAATAACTATAGAAACTTTAGAACTTACTTGAAGCATCAAGGACTTAAGAATCTTTTACTAAGTCTTTACATATTACTATTTGTCCAGTTCCAGTTCACATTAGTAAACTTAGACTCAAACGGAACCGTGAACTTTTTGTATTATGTTAGTGAAAACAAAGAGTTAGTTATGATGGAGAACGGCTCACCGACTAACAATATGTAACTACGTAAGAGAGGCCTACATCAATATCTTGCCAACTGAATGGTGTATCTATTGACTTATATGTAAAGTTATGAGATAATAGATACAGTGGTAGAAACATAGTTCTGATGGGTAACGCCGTCTTATGTCTCGTTTTGTTGCCACTGTTTCACATACAGTCTGTCGACACGGTTCGACAATTTAGTTAATTAGTTAAGGAGTTATATTATGAGTTATAAAAACAGAAGTTATGAAACAATCGAAGTAAGACGTAAGAAACGTAATTGGTATCTCATTGGTATCGTCATGGGTTTCCTTCTAGGATTACTATTGAGCGAGGTGATACTATGAGGAGACTAGGTAAAAAACGTGTAGCAAACAAAGTTATTGGGGCATACATTGACAAGCTAGAAATTGTCGAGGGTTCTAATATCTTCACCGAGAATTCAGGTAAACTGCCTGACAATCCCGAAACTGATGACAATCTATACATTGTGTATTCGTATGGTTGGCACTTTCCTATGTATATCTACTGCCGACAAGCAGACTTGTGGTATGGCAATGACAGTAGGTATTCAGTTTCAACTTCCAAACACCAATCTCTAGCTAGGCCTACGCAGCCGATTGCCCAATGGCTAACTACTGAGGAGATGAAAGACATGGTTCGACATGGCTCAACATTGGAGTTTCTCATCAGTCGAGCTAAGTCTGTCGACACGGTTCGACAAGCGGAGGTAACATCATGAAGCCATTATGCAAATCATGTGGTGCTGAATACAGTATCAAACGTAAACAGATAGGGTTCAGTGTATGTCTATCTTGTGGCGATAAGATTGCCAAGAGTAAAAAACATACTATCGTGCCTATGCACAAGTCAAACTACATGGTGGTCACTGACTTGAGATTACTCAAAGGTATCAACAACAAAGGGGGACTAGTCAAATGAATGACCATGATTTTATCAAGCTACAAGATGCTACATGTGATTTACTTAAAAAGTTTGGTGTGCCTAACTACACCGAACACGAAAAGAGCGACAAGATGTTGAGTAAAATACACGATATTAGAAATAGATTAGCAAACGATATCGACCAATTAATTGAGGAGAATAATAATGAATGATGATTTCAAAAAGCAGCTTAGGTGGTGGGCAATACGAGATTGGGCATTGATAGCATTGGCTTTACTTATGCCAATAGGTGTTCTTGCATTCTTATACTTTGTGGTAGAGGAGGGAATAATATAATGGGATACAGAAGCCAAGTAGTATACGCAATAGAACCTAGTCGAGACTCTTTGGATAAATGGTTTGTATTTCTAGCCGAGGCGAGGAACTGTCCGACCACGCAACTGGCGATGCAGATGATTGACCGAGGGGGCGAGTGGGCAGACAAACCTAAAGAAGTATGGTGGCGAGGAGGGTTGGATAGTAAGAACAATTCTATCCTCATGGAGTTTGAGGACGTGAAGTGGTATGACAGTTTTGATGAAGTGATAAGTTTCAAAGCATTGTTTGACATGATAGAGCAAGACTATGAAGACCTCATCAACGCAGGTTACGTTAGAGTAGGTGAGGAACAAGATGATGTTGAGACACTTTATGTCAACGAAGGGTATGAGTTAGTAAGAGCCATTTCGTATTATGAAGTAGATGGTTCAAGCTATCAGCAGTGTGACTTTGAGCAAGATGAGATAACTCGTCGAAGCGTTTCGACAAACCTAGATAGCAAGAGACAACAGGATGTCGACAATAAGATTGCGAGTGGCAAGATGATAAACAAGGAGAAAAACTATGAGTAATCCAAGAAGAGAGGTAGAACTTTATATAGAGAAAAGTGCTAAAGGAAAAAGGTTTATGGCTAAACTCAACAAGATAAGCGATGTAGAAAACGAATACGCTATTAGATTAGAGGAGGAACTCTATGACAAAGCACAAGGTAAATTCGAGGGTGTTGAGGGTTATGGCACAGAAAAAGAATGGGGTGCTGAAAGTAGCGATTGGTCTTGGGTGTATTGGTATTGTGTAGGTGTGGTGGAAGACTATATTAAACAAAAGGAGAGTGAACATGAGTAAATTTGGTTTAGATACTGATGTGTTAGAAAAGTTATGTAAAGAGCATGATTTATTATTATCAGACCCTTTATTAAATTTAATTTCAGATGTAATTGAAATAGCTTGCAATGAGGAAAAGGTAATAACTGCAAAAATAAAATATAACTATGATTTAACTCGTTTAAGTGGTAGTTTTCTTGAACATCATTCAAGTAGTTGGAGTAATCCTGACTCACCAACACCACTAGAACTTGAGGAGTCAATAAAAGATGAAGTATATTCATGGTTAAATGATTTAGGTATTGATGTTGAATTTAAAAAGGAGAGTGAACATGAGTAAAGAAAAATGTTTTGGAGTTATGAGTAATGATGAACAATTAAATTATGTATCTGAACATGGGGGTTATGTTGATAATGGCAGAGGATTAAATTCAGATGGACATGAGTTTCGTTGTGATTGTAATTGCCAATGTGATGGATTAACACTTAATTTAAAGGAGAAAAACTATGAGTAATAAAATGAGTGTAAAAGAGTTTTATGAATGGATAGATGAGCATGGCGATATTTTGGAAGCAATAGAAAATAGAATTTATGATTATGATAATGAACTAAATTCTGAAGGTAAGTTAGAAACTTCGTTGGGTAGAGAAATAGGAAAGGTTGAACTACAGAAGTTAATAGACGATTTTTTTAATAAAGAGTTAGATGTAAAGTATGAAAGGAGAGGAAAAATAAATGATGACATGACACTATACAATATTTTTTATATTTATGATGGTGTGCATGAGTATGAGGGAACTACCAATAATATTAAGACATGGTTAGCTAATCATAACAAAGATAGACTAGCTAGTGGAGAGGGGTTTGAGTGGGAAGATGAGTTTAGTTTTGAAGAAATAGATTTCTCAATATATAAGGAGAATGAACATGAACTTTGAACTAGAACAACCGAAACACATTGTGTCTTTGGCTACGTCAAGTGTGTTGGTATCAGTAGATGTCAATGTATGGACTGCGACCAAGCAAGACAAAGGTATCAGTGATGAGGTAACGACAATGAAAAAAGCAGAGATAGGTATGGGTAAGTTTACCAAGTATCTATTTGCTAAGAACCCTAAACACCATAGGATAGTGAAGCTGCGTCAGTTGATCTACAAGTGGGCGAAGGCCTCCACTTACCGATGGAATAACTCTCAGGATTTATTACCAACGATTGATATTGAGAAATTCAAGAAAGAATATCATGAGTATGAGAGTGAGTTTAATACTGCGGTGGAGGACTTTCTTACTAACTACCAGAACCTAGTGTCTGACATGGCATTCAAGCAAGGGGATATGTTTGATAGTAATGACTATCCTCATGTCGATACGCTTCGACAGAAGTTCAGTATGAAATTATATGTAGCAGAAGTGCCTAGCCATGACTTCAGATGTCAAGTATCGGAAGACATTGCTCACGATTTGAAATCTCAGTATCAGGAACAAGCAGATGAGATTGTGAATAATGTGGTGGACTCACAGATGGAACGTATCACTGATGTATTGCAAAGTTTAAGTTATTGTTGTGGTGTCAACGAGAAGGTAGACAAAGAGGGAAACCCTACGTTCAAGAAGAGAGCCATCTATGATACGACATTCAATCGTGCAAAAGCATTGGCTAATACCATTAAGAACTTCAAGCCTATTGACAATGAGAAAAGTATCAAGCTATCTCAAGCAGTCAATGAACTTGAGTCAACCCTGACGGGTGTATCAACGGAACTATTGAGAGATAGTGACGCTATGAGAGTGAAAGTAAAGACTGACCTAGATGACATACTATCTAAATTTAATTAACTACGGAGAAAAACTATGAGAGTAACAATTAAAGAACTACGAAACGTTATACCTACAATCGGCACAACCATTACACCGATTATACAAAGCGAGCCGGGGTGCGGCAAAACCTCACTGTTGAAAATGTTGGAGAAAGATTTGGGGGACAAGTATGACTACATCTATGTGGATTGTCCTGTCAAAGATATGTCTGACATTGCAATGACTATACCGAACCATGATACCAAGTCATTGGAAAACTATGTTGGGACATTGTTTAAATTAGACAGTGATAAACCTAAAGTGATACTACTTGATGAGTTTATGAAAGCACCTAAACTATTGCAAGTGATATTCACTAGACTTATGCTTGAGAGAACGATAGGCGATACACCACTACCTGATAAATCTATTGTGTTCGGCACTTCTAACAACCAATCAGATGGAGTTGGTGACACTATGTTAGCTCATGCTGGGAATAGAGTGTGCATTATGCAAATGGAAAAACCTAATGTTGAGGATTGGCTTACATGGGCAACCGAGAATGGAGTATCGTCATTGGTTCGTGCCTTTGTGCATACGTTCCCTAGATGTTTGGCAAGTTATCTTGATGAGGGACAAGAGGATAACCCTTATATATTCAACCCCAAGAAACAACAGTTATCCTTTGTAACCCCACGCTCATTGGACAAGTGTTCTGTCATTGTCGATAACAAAGAAAAGCTAGGGGATAATGCCACCATGTGTGCATTGAGTGGGACAATCGGTAAGAGTGCAAGTGCTGACATGAGTGCGTTCTTGAGACTTGAGAAAGACTTACCTGTCTTCACTGACATCATTGCTAATCCTATGTCGGCAAAGATACCTGAACAAATATCGGCACAGTTGATGTTGATGTTCCAAGCAGTCGACAAGATTGATAGTTCGCCTACCTTAACTTCCTTCATGAAGTATCTCAAGCGAATGGAGAGTAGCGAAATGCAAGCAGTATTCTTTACTATGATTGTTAGAAACTCCAAGACTGTGAAAATAGCTAGGAACAATGCCGAGATAGCAGAGTGGGCAAAAAACAATCATTATTTATTTTAGTCGAAACGCTTCGACAAAGGAGAAAAAACTATGATTACTAATTACAAAGCAAAAGACTGCTCACAATGCAATGCTGAATATCAATGTTTTGATTGTGAGTGTTTTGAAATGCAATGGCTAAAAGGCTATACCTTGCAAGATAATCTAACATGGAAAAAGGATAAAAACGATGCAATATAATGAAGACCAAAGACTCAAGAGAGCTCACGTGGCCTTGATGAAACATCAAGAGACTGCCTTGTATTCAGGCATTATCATGATGGGTAAGTCAGAGGTGAAAGATGATATCCCTACGGCATGCACCGATGGTATTAACAAATACTATGGGAGAAAGTTTATAGAGAAACTCAATGACATGGAGTTGAGAGCATTGGTATTACATGAGAACTTACATGTGGCACTCAACCATGTCTCAAGGTTCAAGCGATTGTTCCAAGAGAACCCTATGCTTATGAATGCTTGTGCTGACTATGTTGTCAACGATGTCATTGTTCACCTTAAAGATGAGAACCTATGCAAGCTGCCTGAAGGTGGACTGTATGAGGACAAGTATCACAATTGGAGTGTCAAGGAAGTCTATGATGACCTCAAGCAACAGTTGTCGAACCCTAGCGACAGCAATGACGCAGGGGGAGATGGTGAAGCTAGTGAAGGTGCTACCCAGACCAATAAACTTTCTCTTGATGATTTAAAAACTCTAGACGAGCATGACTTTGCTGACAGCGAGAAAACTCCTAAAGAACTCAAAGAGATGAAACAAAAGATTGAGAACGCTTTGAAAGAGGGTAGCATACTCGCAGGGAAATTTGGTGCTAATGTTCCTAGAGCCATTGAGGAATTGTTTGAACCTAAGATTGATTGGCGAGAAGTCTTGAGAGAATTTATACAACAGTCAATCAAGGGTAACGACGAGTATACATGGCGTAAGTTTAACAAACGCATGATGGCAAACGATATCTACCTACCATCGATGGAGAACGAAACGATTGGAGAGTTGGTTCTTGCCATAGATACGAGTGCTTCTATCGGTCAGAAAGAGTTGGGGGAGTTTGCTACCGAGGTTGTATCTATCTGCGATACAGTAACTCCTGAAAGAATACGAATACTTTGGTGGGACTATGAAGTTGCCAAAGAGCAAGTGTTTGATAGGGATAGCTACCAATCAATCCGAGACTTACTTAAACCTGATGGTGGGGGTGGGACTAGGGTGTCATGTGTCTCTGAATATATAATCAAACATAAGATAGAGTCTCAAGCTATCATTGTATTTACTGATGGCTATGTTGAGAATGATATCAGTTGGGACATTCAGTCGCCTACATTGTGGGTGGTAACAGAAAACAAAAACTTTACAGGTTTACCGGGTCACGCAGCAGTGTCTTGGGATAATGTATAAATTAAACTATAAGGAAAAACTATGGACATAAAAAATTGTATTGAAACAGGATTGTATACAAAAGAGTTAGAGGAACAGATGAAAGGCACGACAATTTATCCTCTGATACAAGAACTACATCTAACCTACGGCCTAAAGGTAAGTTCGAGATATCCAATATCATGGTATGACTATGATAATACTTACCAATATAGGTATGCTAAAAGTGAGGAGGAGAGTCGCACCATTGAAGATTGTTTCATGATGAGTTGCCGAGGTATGCCCGTTGCATTAGTATATTGGGATACACCGAACAACAAGTATGCCTTTCATTACAAAACATCAATCAAAGACAGGGGTAAAAACTCTTGGGATAGAAAGACAATATCCTCTGTAAAAATATCTCAAATTATTAAAACAATTGCCAAGAAAGAAATTAACTTTGCAAATGTTAAAGACTTTATATTAGATGGGGAGGCAACGAAAGGTAATTTTAGAGTTGATGGTAAACTCATTGCAGATATGGACACGGACTACGCAAGACATTTAAAAACTTTGAGTGGAGGGTATGAAGCTCACAAACCTACACTAGCACTTGTTGAAAGTTTGTATGGTGATAAGAAACCTATATCTCATCAACATGATACATACTTTAAAGAGTTTGTAGACAAATCTAAAAAACTATGCGAAACTCTTAAGTCTGCTAAAGAGATAGTAGACTCTGAAATGAAAAATGGCTTTTATGCCTTTGGTATAAACAGGAATACTAATAGTGTAATAGTAGGTAACATCTATCCTTACATGGCTCATGAAAAAGAATATTATGAGTTAAAAGATACTGATGCCATTAAAAGTATAGAAGACTATAAATCTTATGAGGATATAAAATCTATACTTACAATGCTTAAAGTTACTTTGGAAGACCAAGACCAAGATGTTCATAGAGAGTATTGGCTAGGAAGTAATTATGTTGAATGGATAGAGGACTTGGGTGTATTGTATAGAACACATTCATATAGCGAGGGTTCTTATAATAATCCATTTAGCATACATTGGCTACTAATAACTAAAGGAGATGAATGCGATACAGAAACACAGACTCAAGTCTTGGGAGAGAAAATGTAAAACTATCTCCAAGACCTAGCCACTTCAATAGTAATGATGAGAGGTGTCGCATGGTATTGACGCAAGTCGATCCCGTCGACACCTTTCGACAATCCCCACGCTATACAATTTATACCGACACAAATACTACAAGATACATCTCTCCTGAAGACCTACCTGCATGGCTGCATTTAAAATATGCTATGATAAATGCCGTGAGTATTCCAATAGAAAATCCGTGGTCAGTAGATATATCTGAAGCTGACTGCTACGTGCGTCACCAGTTTTTAGATGATGGTGAGTCTGATTTTAAAGACATAGGGTGGAGAGTTCATGCCGATACTTATGTGATAGTGATGACTGATAAACAATTAAAGGAAATAGAAAGTGGCAAACGAGAAGAAAGTTAAAGAGAAAGTTAAAAAGATATTAAAAAAATTAGACTGTTATTACTGTATGCCTGCAACAGGAGGGTATGGTGCTAGTGGAGTGCCTGATATATTGGCATGTTACCGCGGCAGGTTTATAGGAATAGAGTGTAAGAGTGGAGGTAACAGACCGACTGCCTTACAAGAAAAACATCTCAATGATATTAGTCACGCCAAAGGACAGTCGTTAGTTATTGACGAGTCAAATATTGATATGCTAGAGTTGTTTATTACCAAAAACTATTAGAGAGGAATTATGGCTATAACAATTATAGATTTACCACCGAAGAAAAAAAGTCGAAACGCTTCGACAAAGAAAGATTTAGTCAACCACCCTCCGCATTATACAAATCACAAATGGGAAGCAATTGAGATACTAGAGGAGTTTTTCTCTGATGACCCACTACTATGGCAATGCGGGAAATATCTACTTAGATGTAAACATAAAAATAACTTAAAGCAAGATTTACAGAAAATGATATGGTATGCTAACAAACGAATTGAAAAGGAGGGTAAGAAATGAGTGCAGATTTATTTAAAAGAGTTAAGAGTTTATTACAAGCCCACATAGAGTTACTTAACCGTCATAGTATAGGTGATACTCATGTTGATGACGCACAAGCTATTGTTGATGAGATTAATATACTCTTAAAAAGTGATGACATACAAGGGTTAGAAAAACACATTGATGACGCTGAACGTAAGGTAGTAAGTAATGATTTAGCTAACGAAATATTAAATGGTAAGTTTTGTGTTGGAGGTAATTGCGAAGATTAATGATACACGCATAACCAGTTCTTAATACTTAAGTAAGGAGGATAGTTAAAATGTTGTATATAGTTTATGATAGTGAGGCAGAATCTATTAGACGTTTTCATAGCAAATTAGAGGCCGAGTATTTTATAAGAGATAAGCCTGAGTTTACTATGAAAAAAATTGTAGAAAAAAGAACTAAGCTACAAAAAATGAGTGACTATGATATTGCAGTTAAAACCTGTGAACCCTGTTTAATTTAAAACGAAAGGAAAGTAAGTGAAAGTGGCATATACCGAAGAAGAAAAGAAAAAGATTATAGAAAGAGCAGAAGATTATATGAATAGAAAACCCAATACTACAAGGAACAAGGTAGCAGTTTACTCGGGGGTAGCTATTTCAGTATTAGAAAAGTGGGGAGTTACCTTACCTAAACCCATAACTGCGAAACAAAGAATAAGAAAAAGTCCGTGGACAAAAGGTCATATGGTATGAGTGATGATTTAGATAATGCTGATAAAGAAACTCGGCTTATGCTTGAAGCAACATTATCTAATGTAGATACAGAAGTGCCTGATAATAATACAGGTCGTTGTATATGGTGCGAAGCAAAAGTCAAAGACAATCGTAGGTGGTGTAGTATAGAATGTCGTGATGAACACACAAAGTATGCTAATAAGTTATGACCATAATTAAAGAAGACAATAGAATTGGGCCTGCAGTATGTTGTAAGTGCGGGTCTGACGCTAAAATAAACCATGGGGGTAAATGGTATTGCTCAATAGAATCAGACATGGGCGTGATGAACTTGAAAGGATTTTGTATAAAAGAGAGAAAGGGAAAACTTGAATCTAATAACGATTGACTTTGAGACGTTCTACGACCAAGGATATGGTCTTAACCGCTTAACCACAGAAGAATATATAAAATCTCCTATGTTCCAAGTGATAGGTCTATCCATAAAGATTAATGATGGTAAGACTAAATGGCATACAGGAACACAGGAGGAACTTCAAGATGTTCTAAACACTATTGCCTGGGATGACGCTGCGCTAGTGTGTCACAATATGATGTTTGATGGGGCAATTCTATCTTGGGTATTTAACATCGTCCCTAAAGTTTACTTCGATACACTCTGTATAGCGAGAGCATTACATGGCACAAATGCAGGGGGTTCACTTAAAGCATTAACTGAAAGATATAATTTAGGACAAAAAGGAACAGAAGTAGTCGATGCTAAAGGACTACGACTAGAGGACTTTCCTGAACATCAGCTACGTCAGTATGGTGAGTATTGTAAGAACGACACAGAACTAACCTATAGTTTATTTAATATAATCATAAAAGGCTTCCCTCCCAGCGAACTCAAGCTTATAGATTTAACCATAAGAATGTTTACACAACCACTCATTGAAGTTAATGACGCATTACTAATGGAGAGACTTGATGAAGTAAAGAAAGAGAAAGAGGGGCTGCTATCAGGGTTAAAAGCAAAACTTGAATGTGATAGTGAGGAAGAAGTTAGAAAGAAATTAGCAAGCAACAATCAGTTTGCTGACTTGTTAGAAGAATTAGGAGTCCAAGCACCTTTAAAAGAATCTCCTGTGACAGGTAAACAAACCTATGCTTTAGCTAAAACAGATGAGGGATTTATAGACTTACAACAACATGAAGACCCCTTCATTCAAGACCTTTGTGCCGTGCGTCTTGGTACAAAATCTACTATAGAAGAATCAAGAATAGAACGTTTCATAGGCATTGGTGCTAGGAATAAAGGACTACTACCTATCCCTCTTAAATACTATGGTGCACATACAGGTAGATGGTCAGGTTCAGATAAAGTTAACTTCCAAAACTTACCATCAAGAGACGCAAAGAAGAAAGCGTTGAAGCAAGCTTTGATCCCACCAGACGATAGCGTTATCATGAATGTAGATAGTTCACAGATAGAGGCACGAGTATTGGTTTGGTTAGCAGGACAGGAGGATGTCACCCAATGGTTTAGGGAAGGGCGAGATGTTTACCTAGAGTTTGCAAGTAAGGTATACAACCGTAAGCTAACTAAAGCAGACAAGATAGAAAGATTTGTTGGTAAGACTTGTATTCTAGGACTAGGGTATGGCACAGGTGCGATGAAGTTGCAGAACGTATTGAAACTTGGAGGTGCAGAACTATCCGAGACTGAATGCCAACGACTAGTTAATTTATACAGAGAGTTAAACGATAAGGTAGTTCAGTTGTGGCGAGATTGTGATGGGGCTTTATCAGACATTGCGTCATGGCCTAAAGATAAACCTGAATACTATATAGGACAAAAAGAAGCTGTATTAGTTACACCTGAAGGACTGAAGTTACCTAATGGATTATACATATACTACCCTGAACTAGAATGGGACACTTCTGAATTAAAGGGAGGGTATGTATATAAAAGTAGGAGAGGTAAGGTAGGTACATGGGGCGGTTCAATAGTTGAGAATGTGGTTCAAGCATTGGCTCGCATTATTATTGGTGAGCAGATGGTCGCTATCAGCCACAAATATAGACCTGTGTTAACGGTGCATGACGCTATCGTTTGTATAGCTGGGGAAGAAGAAAAGGATGAAGCTTTAAATTATATAATGGAAGAGATGTCTAAGCCACCAGACTGGGCTAAAGATTGTCCAATAACTTGCGAAGGAGCGTACGCTAAAAACTATGGAGACTGCTAAGATAAATGTGTTAAGTCTATTTGATGGAATGAGTTGTGGTCAGATAGCATTAGATAAACTAGGAGTAAAAGTAAATAAATACTATGCTTCAGAAATTGATAAGTATGCTATGACAATAGCCAAGAAAAACTACCCTAATATATTACACATAGGGGATGTAACTCAAGTCGATGGTACAAAGTTAGATAAGATAGACCTTATGATTGGGGGTTCTCCATGTCAGGGATTTTCATTTGCCGGCAAGCAGCTGAACTTCAAAGACCCTCGTAGTGCATTGTATTTTGAGTTTGTGAGACTACTTAAAGAGACCAAACCCAAATACTTTTTACTAGAAAACGTAAGGATGAAGAAAGAATTTCAAGCAGTCATTACTAAAGATTTAGGTGTAGAACCTATCATGATAAATAGTTCACTACTGTCCGCACAGAACAGAGTTAGGTTGTATTGGACTAACATCCCTAACGTAACGCAGCCTAATGATTTAGGTATTGTATTGAAAGACATTATAGAGGATGGAGTGACTGATAGAACTAAGTCACATTGCCTTGACGCTAATTACTTTAAAGGTGGGAATCTTAAATCATACTTTGAGAAACACAGACGACAACTTATATTCAGTAAGGATGGACTATGTCATGTGGGAGACGCTGACTTAAAGGGGAATGATTCAATCAAAAGAGTTTACCACCCTGATGGAAAGTCTCCTACCTTGACAACAATGCAGGGCGGGCATCGGGAGCCTAAAGTTTTAGTAAAATCTATACAAGTAGGAACAGTTAACAAAGGTGGACAAGGGGATAGAATATATTCACCTGAAGGGAAAGGAATTTCTCTTACCGCTCAAAGTGGAGGAACTGCAGGTAATGGAAATATGCTTATAGTCGGAGGAGCATTTAGAGGGAGGTACTATGATGAGAATGGTAAACGCACTGACCATAAAGAAAGTGTTAAGGGTAAAACTACACAACAGCTAGAGGTAAGAGAGGATGGCAAAACTAATACACTAACTACAGTACAGAAAGATAATGTGTTAATCATTGCAGAAGCTACTAAAAAAGGATACACAGAGATAGAAGATGGTAATTGTTTTGATGCTACCTTTCCTACAAGCAAAACACGACGTGGTAGAAACATGAAAGATAAAAGTAATTGTCTAACCGCAGCTAACTATGATTACATGAGGTATGAACACCCAACTTATAGAAAATTAACATGTCTTGAATGCGAGCGCTTGATGACTGTCCCCGACAATTATAGCGAGGGAGTATCTAATACACAGAGATACAAAATGTTAGGTAATGGTTGGAGTGTGGACGTAATTAAACATATATTTTCTAACGCTATATGGACTTAGATATTGAATGGGAAGAAGAAACGGTGAAACAAACATCACCATTTACTATTGTACCTATGGATATTGATATAGGCGCAGTTACTTGTAAAGTATTATGTATGAAAGATAAATGGATTAGTAGGTCAAACAAGTACCCTTTCTTTACACTCGGTAGGGGCGCATACCTTGATGGCAAAACAAAAGAATATTATAAAGGCTTACCCGCTCAAAATGAGATGATGGTACACACATTTGCCGAGTTATATACTGAAGTAGGAAAGGCGTTGAACAGTGTATTCGGAGAAGATATTTATTTAACAACACAACTCAGAGTTCCAGGGTTTCATATCTTTCCATCGGATAAGAAATTCTTAACAGAGACAGGCAATTGGCACCAAGATCACCCTCACGTTACACTAGGACTAGAAGACGTTGATAGCTATGCTTTTACACTTGCTATTAAGCTACCCAAATCAGGGGGAGGTATGGACTACATAGATGAGTTTCATCAAGCACAACACTTAGCGTATAATGAGAAAGACCTAGTAATACATAATGGACAAACAATTCATAGGATAGCAGGTATGAAAGAATATACCCCTAATGAATACAGAATTACATTGCAAGGACATATAGTCAGACGAGATGGGTTACTAGAAGCATTCTTTTAGGAGAAAAAGATATGACTTTAACAGAGGGCGCATTCATTCTTACAGTTAGTTTAAGTGGCGACTACGACGATTTAGAATTCGTAGGATATTTTAATGACTGCCAGACGGCGATCGAATACTATCATGAGAACTGTAGTGAATACATGGCGGCGAGTTGTTTATTAACAGAGTATAGCAATCTTCCTGATGACCACCCTGATGTATTTGGATTTGAAATAACCGAACCACAATCCTGTGGCTTCGTCGGAGTAGACCCTAAAACTTTTACAAAGGATAAATAGTGGCAAAGATTAAACAAACGGAACAAGTAAGAGAACCCGTACATAAACGAACGAGTCAAGGTGGTAGGGTTGCAAAGACTTCTACTATGAACAAATACTTTAAGAAAGACTTTAAAAAATATCGTGGACAAGGAAGATAATGGCAGAATATACATGGAGTTTTTCTTCACTTAAACAATACACTAATTGTCCTAAGCAATACCACGAAATACGGGTGCTTAAAAATTATACAGTCAAAGAGAACGAGGCCATGATGTACGGTAAGGAAGTTCATACTGCATTAGAGAATTATGTAAGAGACGGAGTGAAGCTTGCTAAAAACTATCAACGTTTTAAAGGCATGGTAGATGCTCTTATAAATATTGAAGGTGAGAAGATATGTGAGCATGAGATGGCTTTAACTTATAATAAAGAACCTTGTGAGTTTCATGATGAAAACAGATGGGTAAGAGGGATTGCCGATTTAGTTATTATAGATGGTGCAGATGCCTACGTTGTAGATTATAAGACAGGCAGTAATAAATACCCAGATCCAAAACAGTTAAAGCTAATGGCTATAATGATGTTTACTCATTTCCCAGAAGTACAAAAGATAAAAGCAGGACTACTCTTTGTAATGAAGAATAGTTTTTTAACTGAGGAATACCATAGAAAAGATATGGATAAGTTATGGAAATCTTTTGAGCAACCTTTAAAAAGATTAGAGACAAGCTATGACACAGATGAGTGGAAGGCAAACCCTACTCCATTATGTGGGTGGTGTTCAGTTGACACTTGTGAATTTTATAAACCAAGATTCTTTCCAAGCTAATGTATAAAGTAAACTGTATTGTCTGTAGTAAAGAGTTTGAAACCTTTCATCCTAAGTATCTATGTTGCTCTGCAGAATGTGGTAAGACTAATAAAATAAACAAAAAGTATTTAAGGATATCAGGTGATTGGGCATTATACTTTAAGTACTTGTTATCTAAGAAAAAAACAGACATTACTGCTCAAAATTTAGTAGAACTACTTAAGAGACAAAAGGGTAAGTGTGCATTGTCAGGGGCAATACTTACTTGCGAGAAAGTTAAGGGTAAATATGTTAAGACTAACGCAAGTATTGATAGAATAATAGCAGGAGGAGAGTATAATATAGAGAACGTTCAGTTAGTTTGCAGAGCGTTAAACTCTTTCAGGCATGATTTAACAGTAAAAGAATTTATACAATGGTGTAAAAAGGTAGCTAAAAATGGCATATACAAAAAGCCCTAGACCTTACAAAAGGGAATGGGAACTAGAACAAAAACGAAACGAGAAAAAGTCTAGAGCTGCACGAGCTAGACTTAGACGTAAAGTCGATGCCAATGGTGCTGATAAAAATGGCAATGGAAAAGCAGACAAAAGAGAAGGAAAAGATATAGCACATAAAAAAGCTTTGTCAAAAGGTGGTAAGAACAAAGATGGCTATACTATACAAACTAAATCTAAAAACCGATCTTTTAAAAGAAATTCTAAAAAGAAATTAGTAGCAGAAACAAGCACTAGAGAAAGAAAAAAGAAAACAGTCAAGAAAACAAACAAGAAAAAAACAAAAAAAACTTGACCTATTTTTAGTTTAGGGTGTATAGTAGTTATCCAGTTAAGTGAAACATTAAGTTAGGAAGTTATGGAATTAGTTAATGAGAAAGCAGTTAAACTTGCTTTGCCTATAGAATTAAGTAATACAGTTGTAAATAATATAGAGCAAAGTAAAATATTAGATTCGCAAGATGGCGTGTCCAATCTATTAGTTTATTGGGGTTTAGAAGAAATGACTAAACTAAATAAACTTGTACGACTTAAAAACAATTTACCCTCCCCTATTCGTAGAGACTATAAATATCCAGGTTTATATAAACCTTTTGATCACCAAGCAGTCACCGCAGAATTTTTAAGTATCAATGAAAAAGCTTTTTGTTTTAATGAAGCTGGTACAGGTAAAACTTCTTCTGCATTGTGGGCTGCTGATTATTTAATGACACAAGGTAAGATAAAGAAAGTATTAATTATATGCCCTCTATCTATTATGTATTCTGCATGGCAAGGGGATGTCTTTAATACTTGTATGCATAGAAGTGCCGTTGTTTGTTATGGGCCTGCTCACAAAAGAAAAACAATTATTGAAGGGGATTACGATTTTACTATTATTAATTATGATGGAGTAAATATTGTTCAAGAGGACATAAAGAATTCTAACTTTGATTTGATAATAGTAGACGAATGTAATGCGTATAAATCTCACACTACAAAAAGATGGAAGACATTAAATAAAATATTAAACCCCGAAACAAGAATATGGATGATGACAGGAACCCCTGCATCTCAATCCCCTATGGATGCATTTGGATTAGGTAAGTTAATCTGTCCTGATAGAGTCCCTAGATTATCAGCTGCATGGAGAGAAAAAGTAATGTATCAAATATCTAGGTTCAAATGGATACCTAGACCTAAAGCCAAAGACGACGTATTTAAAGCATTACAACCTGCTATAAGATTTGCTAAAGATCAATGTCTAGACCTTCCGCCTGTTATGTATCAAACAAGAGTTGTTCCTTTAACTAAACAAGTAGAAAAATACTACAAACAATTAAAGACTCAAATGATTATAGCTACAGGAGATGAGTCAGTTACTGCGGTAAACGCTGCCGCTGGAATGAATAAACTTTTACAAATCTCTGGTGGTGCAGTTTATACAGACGACCATGAGACTATTAAGTTTGATGTTTCACCTAGACTTAACGCATTACTTGAAGTATTAGATGATACCGATCATAAGATTCTTTTGTTTGTACCATACAAACATACGATAGAATTTTTAGCAGAGTTTCTTACTTCTAAAAAAATTACAAATTCAGTTATTAATGGTGCTGTCTCTGCAACTGAAAGAGCAAACATCATAAACAAGTTTCAAACTCAGGACGAACCTAGAGTTTTAGTAATACAACCACAATCAGCATCTCACGGAGTGACGTTGACCAAAGCAGACACAGTTGTGTTTTGGTCTCCCGTTATGAGTGTAGAAGTTTATTTACAATGTATTGCTAGGATAGATAGGGTAGGACAAAAGAACAAGATGACGGTGGTTCACCTACAAGGTTCTGATGTTGAAAAAAGGCTGTATGCAATGCTACAAGGTAAAGTAGACGCGCATACTAAATTAGTAGACTTATATCGAGAGGAGTTAGATTCATGAGTGATTCAGTAGAAGAAGTTCTAGAACAACCTGTCAACAACGATAAGATTGCATTAGATGAAATAGTTAACGCTTACATCTCAATCCGAAACGATAAAGACATGCGTGCTAGAGAGTTTCAGAAAAAAGATCAAGAGTTAAAAGCCGAGCTTACTCAACTTGAGCAAGTGATGCTTCATTCTTGTAACGAAGTAGGTGCAGATAGCATCAAGACTTCAAGTGGTACGGTTATTAAAACTTTAAAAGAAAATTATGTATGTTCTGATTGGACTAATTTTAAAGACTTTGTGTTGGATAACAAGGCCGTAGAATTATTACAACAACGCATACACCAATCAAACTTTAAAGAGTTTTTATCAAGTCGTGCCGAGGAAGGATTACCTCCAGGAATTAGTTCCATGAGGGAGTTCAATATTGTAGTTCGTAAACCAACTAGTAAATAAGGAGAAATAAATTATGACAGTAGAATCAAAAGTAATAACTACACCTACGGGAGTAGCTTTGTATCCTTGGTTATCTAAACCAGATACTAAATTTTCAGCAGAGGGAGAATACAAAGTTAATCTTGTGTTGTCAGCAGATAAAGCTAAACCTATTGTTGATACAATCAACGAAGTTTTTTCAACTAACGTGCAAGAAGAAATGAAGAAACAAAAAAAGAAAGATTTAAAGACTGCAAATCCTCCGTACTCGGATGAGCTTGATGATGCAGGACAACCTACTGGGAATGTCATCTTTAAGTTTAAATCTAAAGCAATGTATAAACCCGCAGTCTTTGATGCTCAAGGTAATGCTATGGTAGAAAGTAATATATGGGGTGGTTCAGAAGTGAAAGTAAATGCTACTGTATCTCCATACTTTACTGCTATTGTAGGTGCAGGAGTTGCATTAAGACTTAGAGCCGTACAAGTGATTACACTAGTAGAAGGTTCAGAGGGTGCAGGACGTTTTGGTTTTGAAGAAACGACAGGGTATGTGCATAGCAAACCTGCAGAAGGTGCTGAAGTCTTTGAGCAAGGAGTAGTTCTACCTGAAGTTATTGTAGAAGCCACTCCTGAAGGTAAAGCAAATGCAATTGCTAGTGATCGAGATGTAGTATTTACAGGGAATGCAGCTAAAGTTCCTCCTGTACAAGCAGTTCCTGAACCTGAAGTTGTAAAGTCACCCGAAAACGACAACAGTAATGACATTGCTGACATCGTAAGTAAGTGGGGGGCTAAATAGGAACTATGGATAAACTGAAAGCCATACTAGAAAAAAACCCTAACATCGGATTAGACGAAGATACTATTGCAGTATCACAGAGTAATTTCTCTAATCAGACTAAACGTATATCGCTGAGAGGAGGTAAGTTTAGAAAAATAGTTGGGGGTAAAGAGGTAAGTACGGCTGAATCCTATATCATGAATATCATAATTGTCAAGATGGCACATACGCCATCAAGAGTGTATTATGAAGATTCGTACGAAGAGGGGAAAAAGGTGAGTCCAGTATGTTGGTCTAATGATTCCAATAAGCCAGATGTAGAAGTTAGAAAGCCTCAATCAGAATCTTGTTACACGTGTCCTAATAGTGTGCGAGGTTCTGGTCATGGAGGTGTAGGGACTTCTTGTAGAATATCTTGGAGGGTAGCTCTAGTTTTAGCTAACGATCCGAGTGGAGATATTTTAGAATTAGTCCTTCCTTCTAACTCTTGTTTTGGAAAAGAAGAAAAAGGTAAGTGGCCTTTTAAACCATACATTCAGATGCTTGCAGATAACAATGTAAGTGCAGGTAGAATTGTTACTAAAATGCAATTTGATGTTAACTCTCAGAAACCTAGAGCTTTATTCTCTCCTGTAGACGCAGTAGAAGATTATGATATAGAAACTGTAAAGACTCAAGGTGATAACCAAGCTGCACACAATGCAATAAAACTTACTGTGTATCAACCTGATATTACTTCAGAAAAAGAAGCAGTTAAGTTTGAGTCATTTGATGCCACTAAAGAAAATAAAGTAACACCTAAATCAAAAGAAGAGTCTGAGGAGGCTCAAAAAATAGTAGATAAATGGAGGAATAAATAATGCCAAGACCATTAAGTGAAAGATTTGTATTAGGTTTAGATAGAGCTGATGAATCTAAAGATGGAATTAAGCTAGCTAGACTTTGTATTAAAGCAAATTTAGCAGTTAAATATGTAGCTGAAGGATTAGATGTATCTCGTATGACTTTGCATACGTGGTTCAGAGGTGGAGATATAAGGCAAAGAAATATTTTAAAGGTGAAAAAATTTATAGATATTATAGAGGAAGGATTAGCAGATGGAGTATTACCTGCTGAGAATTTAGCTAGTGCGAAAGTATTTGTAGAATCTGAAGTTAGACCTGTCTTATGAGTATAGACTTCTATAGAAATCTATTACCTACATCAGGTACGTACTGTGTCGCCATCTTACCTTCAGGAGATAACGCTCACATGCGCCATATCTTTGTGGATACTATCGAAGAGCTAGTAGATACCATAGAGGCTAAGAAAGCAACTAACCACGTTTTTATAGGTATGGCTAGCTTTGATGGACATAGTAGAAAGAACTCTAAGTACCTTAAGTCTTTCTTCGTAGATTTAGATGTGGGGGATACTAAAGACTTTGATAGTAAAGAAGATGCCTTAGAATCTTTAAGTAAGTTTGTTAGCTCACAACAACTACCGCCGCCAGTTACCGTAGATAGCGGTAATGGTATCCATGCTTATTGGATGCTTGACCAAGATGTTCCAGTGCAAGAGTGGAAACTCTATGCAGAGAAGTTTAAACAACTATGTTTAAGTAACGGACTTGGGATTGACCCTGCAGTTACGGCAGACAAAGCTAGAATACTTAGATGCCCAGACACATTTAACTTTAAGTCTGATCCTCCGACCCCTACTAAAATACTTGATCAAACTGCTCAGGTATATCAATTTAGTATGTTCAAAGAGTTTTTAGGTGAAGCCATCATGCCTTTAGAAGAGATAGTAAAAACTAAACTATCAGAGGTATCTAGAAAACTTAATGGTGTGGATAACTATTCCTCTAAGTTTGATACATTAGCTACTAAAAGTTTAGACGAGGAATCAACTGAGGGTTGTCTACAGATAAGGCACATCATTAGGAATAGAACATCTTTACCAGAACCTTTGTGGTACGCAGGATTATCAATAGCTCAACATTGTATAGATAGAGACACAGCAATACATGCATTATCTAAAGATTATCCAGGGTACACTAAAGATGGTACTGAAAGGAAAGCTCTACAAACACAAGACAAACCTCAGTCATGCACTGTCTTCGATAACCTTAATCCTGGAGTATGCGACGGATGTTCACACCAAGGAAAAATTACTAACCCTTTAGTATTAGGTAAGGTATTTGTACCTGCGCCTACTACTAGAAACCCTATAGTTACTAGAACAGAAATGTTACCTAACGGAGTACCTTCGGTAACTACCAGTCTACAAGGACTTCCCTCGGAGATAGAACGAGAGGGATTTTATAGAGGTCAGAGTGGTGGTATATACTTTAAGCCTGCGCCAGTCTATGACGAGAATGGGCAGTTAGTAGAACAGAAAACACAAGTTGTTTCTACTTATGATTTTTATTCTTTAAAGAGAGTTATTAGTTCACATGAAGGTAACTGTATGCTCATGAAGATGGACTCTCCTCATGATGAACCTGCAGAATTTTATATACCGTTTAGTATAATATACGATGGTAATGAATTGAGAAAGTTAGTATCAAAGAACGGGGTTTTGTTTAACCCTAAAAACAACCAATGGAAACTTATTATGGACTATTTAGTAGCATGGGGTACTTATCTACAAGCCGATAAAGCTGCATCAAGAATGAGAACACAGATGGGGTGGACGCCTAACGAAGACGCTTTTGTTATAGGAGAGATAGAAATAAAAAGAAATGGACAAGAAGTAAGTAGTCCTACATCTGCATTGTGCCATAACATATCACGACACCTAGAGAGAGGAGGTAGCTATGATAAGTGGAAAGAAGTTATGAATAAGCTAAATCAATCAGGACTAGAGCTTCATGCCTTTGTTATGTTAGCAGGGTTTGGTTCTGTTCTTATGCCCTACACATCTACTTCAGGGGTAAGTATATCTCTAACAGGAGATACAGGTGCAGGTAAGACAGGGGCTTTGTATTCAGCTTTAAGTATATGGGGGCACCCTAAACACTTGTCTGTATTAGAAACTACTAACAATGCACTAACAGGAAGATTTCTAGCTTTGCACAATATACCGTTTGGTCTTGATGAGGTAGGTAATATGGATGGGACAGTGTTATCTCAAACTATTCATAAGATATCTCAAGGTAAAGCCAAACTTCGTATGCAAGCATCAATCAATGCTGAAAGAGAACACGAAGACAATGCATCACTAATTGGTATGTTTACCACTAACCACTCTTTGATAGATAAGCTCACTATTACTAAGAAAGATCCGAATGGTGAGATAGCTAGACTTATTGAGTTTTACTTACATAAACCTAAGATACTTGTAGATAACCCTGCCGAAGGGCGTAATATGTTTAACCCTCTATTAACTAATCACGGATGGGCAGGCCCAGAGTTTATTAAGGCACTACTCAAGTATGAAAGAAGCGAGATAGATAAGAAGCTAAACTACTGGGTAACTAAATTTAAAACAGACTTTGGCGACGACACTGCCTACAGATTCTATGAGAACTTAGTTTCGGTAGCTATGGTATCAGGAGAGATAGCGCACCAAGCTGACATTGTAAGTATTGATATAGATAGAGTGTTTGCAAAAGTAGTAGGTGAAATGATAGACATTAGAGATAACGTGGTTAAATCTACTGATAGAAACTATCAGTCTCTGGTTGGAGAATTTATATCTAAGAACAATAACTCTATACTAGAAATACATGAGAACAAGGTTATTGTAGAGCCTAGAAATCAACTTCTTATTAGACTTGATACAGATAAAAAAGAACTGTGTATTGTTAAGTCTACGTTTAGAAAGTGGTTAATAGAAGAAGAAAGTATATCTCCTAAGCAGTTTATATATCAACTAAAACAAAACGGTATAGATATTACAGAGAAACGTAAGAAGATGGCATCAGGATGGAAGCCAGGTTTAGATGAGTTTAATCTTAATGCTTATATTATAAATACCGACACTCTACCAAAGGATGTTATAAAGGAAATAGACCCTGAACTTGTATGAGGAAGTGGAATGGGTCTTCCCTTTTGATGGTATGCAGATAGGGGAGAGTTTTTTTGTGCCTACTCTTAAGACATCTCATATGATATACGCTATAGAGTCAGGTGCTAAGAGGGCTAAAGTAAAAGTTAAGACTTATGCTACGTCAAAAGATAATCATCTAGGTGTTAGAGCTTGGAGGATAGGTTAGTTGCCTTTTTCAAATAAATCAGTCATATCAAATCCAGGAAAGAACTCTCCTGTTTCTATGTTATAAAAAGGATTAGTCCCATAAATACTTACTCTTAAATCGTGTACGGCGTGAAGAGCATCAACTTCTTGTTGTTCTAAATCTTTTAGTAATAATCTTTTAAATTCATCTGTCATTAGTCTACCGTCATAAACAGCGTTTGCAGGCTGGTCATAAATATTTTGACGGTCTTTTCTTATTTCACTAAGTGTTTCTTGTATTTTATTTATTTGGATTCTTGCATCATAGAGCTTTTGATTATTACCTTCATTAAGAAAGTCCTGAGCTTTAATTCCATCTTCAGGGTTAGGAGAATTATCTAAAGTTCTAAATATAGCAGTAACTTGCGATACCTTATTTTTTATTTCATAAAAACTAGCCATAAATCTATTATCTCTATCTTTTGAGTAGAAGTTAGTCATACCAGGAAAAGAAGCTATTTTATCTCTTGTAGTCTTGGCAGGTTTATTTTTTCTATAAGGATTAGTATCAGCTTCTAGGTAGTATGACTCGGCTAACATGGTTACTAAACCTCCAGCATATCCAAAATATTGTCTAAAGTAGTAGTCTACTATTATAGGAGAGGTATTAATAATTGCGCCTATCTTTTTAGCTGCTTCAGTAGTGGATGGAAGTACTTGCAGTTCAGGTGGTAAATCTTTCATTCTCTCAGGTATAATTGGTCTTCCTGATCTACTATCCTCGTTGTAATATACATCTACCATAGGACGTACAACTTGAGGTATTAAGTTTAATGTTATTATTTCTCTTGCATTTCTTTTAATGCTAGTCCAAAATTTAGCGGCATCTTGGTTCTCCGCAATTATACTATCATATACTTGTTCAGGTATTACTTTTGCTACATAAGTATTGAAATCTGGACGTAGGGTAATATGAAAGCCATCGTCTCCTATTATAAATCTTCTATCTCTAATCTTATTATCTAGTTGATTAAAGTTTCTCCTCATTTCTCTAAGATATCTTTTAAGTTCTTCAGACACAGGTTGGTCAGAGAATTGTTCTATTATTTCATCTTCATCGTCATTTAGCAAAATTCTAAGCATCAAAGACATACCCGCTACAGAACTCCAAGCAACTAAATAGTTTATTCGTGCTTCTGCTACGGTTGAAGCAGTTACTCCTGAGTTTGGTTTAACAAGTCCTTGTAATATTTTACCTTGTACTGACAGTGCCTGTAATAATGCTCCAAAGAATGGAATATATTGCCGTCCAAAAGTTATTAATCCATGATCGCCTGTTTTTCTAAAGTTAATTATTTCAAAAGCTGTTTCAAGAGCTCTGTGGTGACTCTTGTTTTCCATTAACGCTTGTTTATACACTGCTTGTCTTACAGAGTTATCAGAAGCCATAGCAATTCTATTTAAAAGACCCCCTATAGATAATCTTGTGTTACCTAATCTAAGTGCACCTTCTTGAGTTATACCCGTAGGTATATTAGTTCCTGGAATACGACTAAGTCCTCTTATCAGAGCATTATAAAATCCAGGAGCATTTATATCTGCATCAATATTGTTATCGTTTTGTTTAAATGCATAACCCCCAGCGGCTCCATATCTTTTTAGTGTTTTATGAGCACTACTTATACCTAATATAGTCGCAGGAAATTCTAATAATACCCTTAGAGGAATCATTATTGCACCATACCTTAAATTTGAAGCAAATATAGCACTGTTCATATCTTGGGCAAATGTTTGAGCTAGTCCAAATATAGGGTTTAAAACAACAGAATCTCTTAAAATAGTAGACGTATTTCGTCCAAGCACTTCAACAAATCCTTGACCTAACTCCATAGCTTTTGCAGCCCCGTTAGTAGCTTTTGCATACATTATATTAGAGTATTCATACAGTTGTTTTCTTTGTTTACCATCAGGACCAATCTCACTCACTTCTACTGCATTTTCTTCAAACCCTTTTGTTCTTTCTTCTGTAGGACGTACAATTAAATCTTTCTCTGCTTGAACTTCTAAGGCCGTTCTTATTTTTTGAAGTGCTGTTTTATTTGCTATACCTTTAGTAATACCTGCTTGAACAAAAATATCCATGTTTAAAAATATATTATCTACTGGTTCAATAGAGCCTTTTCGAGGAACAAATATACCCCTTCCACTACTAGTTCCTTTTCTAACAGACCTAGGTATATTTGGTTGTCCTTCTCTGTAAAGAGGTACAAAGACATCTTCTCGAAGTTTATCTAAAGAGCCTTTAGTTACTCCCCCTACCAAAGTATATTCATCAAATTGTTCTTGATCTATTACTTCAGTATCTAATAAGAATTGAAGTACATTATTTTTTACTCCTATCCACGACTGTTGAATTTCTTTTATTTCTGGGTAGTCATCAAAACGTTCAATCATTTTATCTAGTTGAGCTTCTGTTTGATCTACATAAACATAACCTTCCATTACTTTTTCGGCTTCTGCTTTTTTGCCTTGTCTTACTAAAAGCCTACCTTGTGCTTCAAGAACTTTATTATTTTCTATAATACGTTTAAATTGAAGAGCTGTAATAGCTTGAGAAATAAATTTT
>Ga0209535_1000311_pt1 | contig 33857 bp, 19 predicted proteins | sample LinPmetageLP28_FD_184041 | JGI IMG/M metagenome (GOLD analysis project Ga0209535, IMG submission 184041) | Marine viral communities from the Pacific Ocean - LP-28 (SPAdes) (version 2) | ecosystem: Environmental > Aquatic > Marine > Oceanic | place: Pacific Ocean | collected 2009-08-22
TACAGCATTGGGTAATCATTGAATGATTGTCCTTCGTGCCCTCCGGATTGTATTCCCAGAGCCTGCCATTCACCGTTGACATAGTCTCCTGACTTGTCATCAAAGTCGTCTGGAAGTCCCCTGACACTGTCAGAGAAATCTTCTGGATCCAGGAAAGTCTTATTTGGTTGGGAATCGAACTCGTGTTTAATGTCTTGCCAGTGTTTTTCCAACTGTCTGAAACATTCGCCCTGCTGTCCTTGGTAGTAACTCTTATCAAGCATTTAGTATATTAACATTTTTATCATGTATCTGTCTATCATGATCCTGCCAATTACTAAAAAATTCTTCGCCGTGATTAACAAGTTCTTGTTGTTCACTTAATTCGAAGTAGTCTGTAAATTCTGTTCCGTTAATGATGATTCTTCTGTTCTGGTTACCAAACACATACACTATCACTTCATCATCGCCCAGTGATACTCCCATTCTACTGTCTTCAACCCTGATCCATGCACCATCTTCCTTGACCATGTGTGTTCCTGAAACCTGTATGCCATTGTAATCATATAAATTGTCTATTAAGAATTTACCAGTTGCGAAAACTTTGCCACCAACTGAAACCTCATCACCAATGTCCACTTGTTCAACTGGTTTGAATGAACCATCGTGCATTGTGATCATCGTTCCTGCTATGAAACAACCACCTCCTCCTCCTGATCCTGATGATCCTGAAGTAGTACCACCACTAGCGTTACCAAAACCTGCCGCTGTTGGGACGAAAAGTTGATCTATACCGGCGTTATATAACGCCTTCCATGCACCGCCGACTTTTACATATCCTGCTGTGATTAATTTCCAACTACCACCAACTTTTACGTGTACTGAATTAATGTCTTTCCATGCTCCGCCAACTTTGAATTCTGCGCCAACACCTATGTTGAATACTATTGTTGCTGATCCGTCAGCACCTGATCCACTTCCTTGTCCACCTACTGCCGCTCCACTGGCATAAAATGCATTGCTTGTGCCACCTGGCGTGACACCTGAACCGTTGTCCTCAGATCCACCGGCCGCTGTGTTTGATCCTGATGTACCACCAGTCCCACCTCTGTCGCCTGATCCGCCGCTACCACCTGTACCACCGTCAGTACCTCCACCACCAGCACCTCCACCACCACCGTCACCGGAGTGGCTTGCACCATTTTCTCCCAGTGTGCCTGGTGAGTTTGATGTTGCTGAGTTTGTGTTTGCACCTGATGTACCGTTAGAAAATTGTCCTGCACCTCCTCCGCCAGCACCGCCTCCAGCGGTCGCGATCTCGTTGCCGTCTACCTGGACCGATGTGGCTCCGCCACCTCCGCCCCCAGATCCTGAATAAGGTTGTGGTCCTGCGTTACCGCCTGTACCACCTGAGTATCCTGCTATGCTTTTGCCATTGGTTCCGCCTGGTGCGCCACCACCTGATGAACCACCTGCACCACCACCACCAACTGAAATGGTCATTGTCTTGCCGATGTTTGATGTCATTGATATGCCTGTGGCACTTACATGATGTCCAGCGGCACCAGTACCACCTGGTCCACCTGCGTCAGATCCTCCACCGCCTCCTGCTCCACCCCATAGGTGCACAGCAACAGAAGTTGTACCGGCCGGTATGACGATAGTGTTTAGTGTGCCTGTGAAGTTGAATGTCCTAGCGATCGCTACCATGGGACTACGCCTCCCTTACGAACCAGAGATCTCCGTTTGAACCTTGACCTGATGTTGGTACCGAGGTCTCCACGTATCTATTTCCAGCGATGCTGTTGCTACCATCATTGGATATTGTTGAACCACCCCATAACTTCAGTGATCGTGTAAGCTGTCCTAATGTTGTAACATCAGCACTTGTGGTAGATGAAGATGATGTAACAGGATCTCCAGTTTCGAGTAGTGTTAGTGTGGTCACTTTCAAGTTACCTGTAGATGAATCTGTAGTCAACGGTTTGGTGCCTTTGTTCGAGTCACCGTCGTCTGTCATGTCTGACAGTAGTAATAGTTTAGAATATGTTTGGTTCTCACCTGCTGACCAACGATTCTCAGATACGTCATAGAATAATCTAGCGTCATCTGTGTCTGATGTTTCGACTATCACACCTGAATCAGTTTCAGAGTTGCCGTTGTTTAGTTTTATGAAGGCATCGTCGTATGTGTTGATGTTAGTAGAAGTTGCATTGTATTCACCACTCACATTCAACTGTCCTGTGATGTTTACATTTCCAACTATGTTCACTGCTGTCTCGCTACCGTCCAATGTCAATATGGTATTTGTTGTTCCGTTGTCATTGACCGTGAATTTTAAATCTTTGTCCTGTGATGTCTGTGCAATCGTTACGTCGTTGCTTGAAACTGTGACTGTTAGTTCCTGTGCGTCACCAACTATGATGCCCGAATCTGTGTCTACGGTCAGTGCACCTGTAGTTGTGTCTGCCGCATCTGCCCTCAAGAAGTTTCCACCTGCTATCAATGTACTGGATGTGTTTGATGTTCCTGACACATCTATCGCCGCGGCCTGTGTGTTTGTTCCTTCGAACACCGCACTCAACGTAGAGTTAAGTGTAAAACCTGCCTTGATTGACGCGAAGCCTGTCTGTGTAACACTCGGTGTGAATGTTTCCTTGGAAAGTATAGCCACCCGTGTGTTCCCTACGTACATAGAAGACACAACCTTGTCTCCACCTGAACTACCCAGTGTCTCTATCTTCCAGCCGGACAATGTCTGTGTTGACGTATATACTGGCCCAGCTAGTACAAATGCTCCTCCTGTGTAAACATAAAGTTGATCATCATCTGAATCGTGCCAAAGGTCACCAGCCGATGCTGATGATGGTGCCGCTGATTGTGATTTTGCCGCCCCTGTGGGTTTGAATGCTGATCCATCGTAAACTTTTAACTGTGCTGTGTTTGTGTCGAACCATAACTCACCTGTCAATGGTGATGTGGGTGCCGCTGTGCCTGAAGCGTTTTCAAGTAGCTTTACTAGGTTCTCGTTAAGGCCCTCACCAAAACCAGAAAAACTCTTACCAAACAACTGCAACGAAGTGGTGTTGTCTACCGTTCCGTCCGTGATAGTTGTTACTACTGATCCGTCTGTTTTGTTAATTGTGTACGCCATTTTGTATATTTACCTATTAAGCCACTGTATCGTATTGGGCTATATATTTCCTTGTTTCAAGTCCATTTATCTCATAAAGTTGTTCAGAGTTTGTAGTTGACCCATCACCTATCGGTCTTGAACCTTGTGACGTTCCATCTAGCTTGTATTCTATTTGTCTTATTGTTGCAGTCTGTGTAATAACCGCGATCACTTTCCGTGTTCCGGCCTGTATGTTTGTAATGTTTAGTGCTAGGTTTCCATTGACGTAGACTTCGGCAAATCTTGCAGTTGACATGTCTATGGTTTGATCTGTGGTTACACCCGAACTTACTGTTCCTACCGACAGTACCTCGCCGACTATTGAGTCAGCAGTCAAGGCACCTTGTACCTGCAAATCGTCCTCTATGGTGACAGCACTTGAGTCTGAAGCCTTCAACACAGTGCCTGTTACAGACAGCCCGTCTATGTGGACCGCTCCTGTGCCTGCACCTTTAAGTTCTAAGTTGTCATTGGATCTGCTGGCTTGTATTAAATTATCATTTATTGTTACACCTTGAGTCTTGATATCTGTTGCGTCTAATGTGTCCAGGAACGCTGTGGCGAATCTAGTACCATCAGTACCCACGTTGTATGTGGAATCTGCACTTGGTAGTATTGCCCTAGATGTCAGTGTGCCTGTCAGTGTACCACCTGTTTTCAGCAAGTTCAGGCTAGCGGATCCAGTGACTGTTCCTGTCACATCACCTGTGACGTCACCTGTCAAGTTACCTGTGACCGCACCTGTTAGTGGGCCTGTGAAAGCAGTCGCAGTCACCGTTCCGGATACGTCTAATATTGTCGATGGCGTCGTGGTACCGATACCTATCCTCGATTCTGAACCGTCCATTGTCATCAGGGTTGTCACTGCACCAGCGTCGTTGGTCTTGAATGTTATGTCCTTGTCTGATATGATGTTCTGTACGACAACTCCTGTGCTCTCTACTGATACTTTGAAATCACTGTCTATACCAACTGATAATCCCGTGTCGTTGACTATTCCAAGGGTGCCTGATGTGGTGTCGTTGGTGTTTGATCTCAGGTAGTTTGCCGCGGCAACGTTGCCCAGCTTGTCTGAGTCTGACGACACTCCTGCAAATCTCAGATCTGAGATTGCTGTCGAAAGCGTAATGCCTTTTGTAATTGTTGCAAATCCTGAGATTGCCGCCTTGGGCGTGAACGTGTCTTCTGAAATAATTGCAATAAGATTTCCATCATTGAACCATTTGGTTACATTTTGTGAAACATCTGTTGAATCAATTATCGATTCATAAAGGAATCCGTTGGTGTTTGTGCCTGACGAGGTAGTTGGTCCTATCAGGATGTTTGATGTTCCGTTGTAAAAGAAAAGCTGTGATGTGTCTGAATCTATCCAGAGGTCACCTGTGACCAAATTGGCAGGTGCAGTCGACCCATAAGGCACACTACTTCCAGAAGGTACAAAGTTCGCACCTGTGTAGACTTTTAATTTTTGAGCCCCGCTGTCATACCATAACTGTCCCACTATCGGTTTGCTCGGTGCAGATGGGTTGGCAAAATTTTCTAAAAGATGTAAGAAGTTTTCAGCAATCAATTCACCGTAACCTGCATAACCTTTTCCAATCAGACTCAAGTCGGTCTGTGTGTTGACACCACTATCCTGCACAGTGTATGAACTTGGTGTGGCTGAACTATTTGTCTTGTTAACTGTGTATGCCATTAGTATCCTGTGTTACCACCTGAAGTTGTTCCACTGACAGTGTTTGAAGTTGACAGTGCAGTTGAACTTGTTTCAGTAAATGTTGTCAATGATTGTATCCTTAAAGTGTAATCTATCTGTATCAATCTGTTCAGAGACTTCTGCACAGGGTGGAATATTACGTGTGTCAACAATTTGTTCGTTGATCCGTTCTCTGTTCCTTCCCAGCTCTTAAGTCCCAACTCATCAAAAACGTAATCGCCATTAAAATCTGTGGTATTGTCGAATGCCGCCTGTCCAGTAGGCTCACCGTAGTCCAGTGTGCAAGTCACAACGATGTCGGTGTACTTGTTACCTGCTGTGTGTCTAACTTCCATTTTGTTCCGTGTGGCGTCCTTGTTGGTAGCGGAGTTGTCGTCAACAACTTTGTAATATGTTTGATTGTATAAAGTGGCGTTTGTCCCTGTGGAGTTTGGTGTCAAGTATGTGATGATACCTGTTGGATCTACACTTGTACCGCCATTTCCTAGTGCTATCTCATGCACAAAACCTGTCGTTTTATTTGCCAATGAATTTGCCAATGCCTGAGACATGTTTTCGTAATGGATCGCATTTCTCTTGTCAACAATCACCTCACCCGTCTCTGGATCTGAAATCTTGATATGCCCCGTCATCATAACACCTGTGTTATCCTGAGGCTTCTTGTTCTCTTCTTTTGATTCTGTTGGTTTGTTGTCCTGTGTCATCTAGTGTATTTATTCAGGTGCGTTTGTTGGTTCGTTAGCTATGAATTCAGCCTGTTGCGTGGTTGAAGCCTGTAATCCTTTACCATCCGCTGGATTACCATCTGCCGCTGTGTACCATACCTGTCCTCTCTTATGTAAGATTTTTACCTGTGTGCCAGATGCTGGCACAGTGCTTAAAGTCACTGCTGTCGTGCTTCCGTCCACAGAATAGTTAATAGTTGATCCATCCTCGCTAGTAAGCAACAATCGTTGGCCACCAATGAATATGTCTAACTCACTAGCAGAGGCTGGGGTTTGTGATAGTGCAAACGTTGCCGTACTACCGTCACCTGTAAAGGTGTTGGTGTACACAGTGTCCGCATAAGGGATGGTTTGAGTACCAGACGCATCTACCACTTCCGTGCCTGATCCATGCTCCTTAATTCCTGTACCAAGTGTTCCACGTCTAAGTTGTCCTAACGTGTTACCTGATTTTGTAAAATATTCTATTCTTTCTTTGTCTATAAACACCACCCCAGGAACGTTTGCGGATGCGTTTGGTGTTGGTAGTAGTGCCGCGTCCTCCACAGTAATTGTTTGTGTCCCTGCTGTCATGTCTAAGGTTAATTTTGAAGTTGAAGTTTTAGAAATACGTTTGTAGAATGTCCTGTTCATCATGTCTTTAAAGATCCTGAAGCCAGTGGCACTCACTGCTGTGTCTACTGCGAAGTACATCACATCTAATCTGTCTGTTGATACTATGGTTCTTCCATTTACCGTTATGGTGTTGCCACTCACTGTGTAGTCACTACCCTGTATCAACTGCACACCGTTAAGCCATGCGTAAGTGTAACCTGCATTTAGTGTGTCAAATCTCAATTTAAACACTCCAGATCCTCTGCCTTCCAGCACTTCCCTTCTCTGTTTCATTCCCAATGCGTTGTTGAAAGTTGTAACTGATAATACATCACTCGCACTCAACGAGTAAGGTGATGTTATGGCACTTGTCACTAGTACTAGATCTGCGTCTGATCCGCCGTCTACGAAGTACTGGTGATCAACCAAAGTCGATATGCATATTACATCTGTCGCTGTTGGTACAGAATCAGTACGGAAGTTTATGTTGTTGTTTCCTGTGTCCACCGTGTAGTGGGTGTTTAGATCTTTCTGCACACCATTCACAAAAACTTCTACCTGAGATGCTGACGATATTGTCTTGGAAGGATCAACTGTTGAATCGTCCTCTAGCCCTGACACCACACCATAAGTGTACGTGCTTCCATCACCAACATAGTAGGTATTGTCAGGTCCTCTAAGGACCCTTCCATTCAATTCCACTATAGTCAGTCCAGAGAATGGACCTATTGCTCCTGGTGGATAAGTCAAACTGTACCTGTTGGTCGAACCATCATAGGTTATTGCCTCACTCCTCACACTTGCAAAACTTCTAGTTGAGGTTGTTGACTTGTTAAATCCTGCAATCTGTATGTAAGTGTCTGCACCTGGTGCCGTTGTAAACGTAACCGTGATTGTGTTTGCAGATGTTGTGGAAGAATAAGCCGTTGTTGGTACGCCATCTACTGTTACATAAATGTCTGATGATGTAGAATCTAGATTGAATTCTCCCCTCGTTGACGTTAGATACGCTGTCGTGCTTCCGTCACCTGTGAAAGTGTTCAACACCCTGTAGTTCTCTCCTGATATTGCGAACACTTTAGTAGATATCTGACTATGATTGGCCGGCGCTGAGTCAAATGTTATAGTTTTGTTTGCTAAGTCTATTGTGTAATCAGACACTGTAGAATCTAATGCACTGCCTTTCTTGACAGATCCATCTACCGCTACAGTCACAGATCCCAATGTGCCTGGGAAATCACCGATGCTGAACACTGTTGTTGTGCCATCGCCCCTGTAATTCTTTTCGGATATGAAAGGCACGCCCGACTCAGGTGACGTGTAAACTTTGATGTCCACTGTGTCGAACATCTGTCCAGGAACAACTTCTTCAGGTGCGTAGCTTGTGTCTGGTGATACAAAATCGTCACCCTCTAGCACTATATCACTTGGTGCGTGTCCAAGAGCAGAAGTGAACAGGCCGCCCTTGACTATCGAATCTAGTGTCCTGTCATCCGTTGGTGTAAGCACACCGTCGTCATCGAAAGGTATGAATTCGACAAGTGCATTCAATTCAGGTATTTCGCTGATAGCAAACCTTACTGTGGATCCATCACCCCTGATGACGTCATTAAGTTTTTTCCTCGTGCTGTCATCTTGTGTGATGTAAACTTGATACACGTCGGTGTTTGCAGGAGCAGTGTCAAAAGTGTAATCGTTATTAGTTCCGTCTGCCCTGAACGCCTTTATCCTAGACTCACCATAGTTGTCCCAAGGGAAATCATACCAACCTGCTTTGTCCCAACCAGCTTCCTGTGAGAACAACAGACCCGTGACCATTGTTCCGCCATAGTCTACACCCGTCATCACTTGGTCAAGTTCGTTGCCCGGCATGCCAGATCCTGGCGTGTAGAAACCTTTAGTCCTGTCCGCCGCTGTCAGTCCAATTTCATTTCCATAAACCTTGTATAAATTTCCTATACCCTCGTCAAAGTCTGTTGTTGATGTAAATGCGTTTGTAACCTTGTAAAGTTGGTTGGCATGTCTTAAAAGATCGTTGTAGGCGTAACTTGTGCTAGCCGTCCAATCCGTAACCCTAGACGTGCTTGATACCCTGTCAAATTTCACTGTTGTGTCGAAGCCTCTGACTAGATCATTGTCGAGGTTTGCATAAGCTCTCGCCGTGTCTGTTGGCGTTGATCCATCGGACGCACCTCCTGAGATCACCACCTTTGGTGTTGCCGTGTAGTTTGCCCCTATACCTGTCACAGTAATTCTACTGACCTTGCCATCTTGTATGGTTGCTGTGGCTGTGGCCGCTGTCACTGTTGGTGTTTCGTATAATTTGTATGATCCTGACTTGGTCGATGTAGCAGTAATTGATGTGCTAGGACCATAGAATGTTGCAGTGTACCCATCGAATGTGTATGTGTTTGTTGTGCCTGACCCACCATTCTGGCTATCCCATATTTCTGCCTGTGTTTGGCTTGAGAACAGAGGATAGTAGTAACCATACGTCCCTGATGTGGAACCACTTGAACTTGTCGCCTGTAGTTGGAATGGTCCTGTCGATGCCACTGTCCCGCCAACTATTGTAACGGTTGGTGTTTTGGTGTAACCCGAACCCCCTGCTGTCACAGTGATAGATGTAACGTACTTCTTGTGGTAATCAACCCACATCTGCCATGGATACTCGGTAAGTTTAGCTGTGTCCAAATCAACGTTCAATGGTCTGATCTTGCCTGTGGCTGAGTCATAGAAGGTTGGGTTGTCAAAGTCAGAGAACAGTCCATCCTGTGTTTCGGTCTTGTCGTAACCAAGTCGGTACTCTCTTAATTTTGTATGGAAAGGTTTGACCTCATTGATATAACTCTCTATCCAACTGTCTGTTCCTGTCGTGTAAGTTTTTCTCTGGTCCAGTTGTCTCACTGAATTCTTAACATTGATGAATGACGTTTTGAACATCCAGTCAACGTAAGTCTGTTCCGAAAGGACTTTCCTCAGTCCAGTAAAGAACAGTGTGTTGTACTCGATGGCCAAGTCGTTAATGAATAGGTCATCCCTCAATGCTGTCAAAATTTTTCTCGTCTCTGTACTTGGTTCTTGGTCAAAGAAGTTGTCGTCAAAATTATCAGCGCCTGCAAAGCCCGTGGCGTCCTGAGCGTAGTCATACAGTTTAGTGCTCAATCTTATTGTGCCATTCTCCGTTCCAACATTTGTATATCCTGTTGCAGTCTTCATGAAAAGTTTCCATCCACCTGTGTCAGCACTTGTAACCTTCACATGTTTGCCTATTGCTAGGTCAAGCGAGTCAAGTTCATATTGGAAGGTTACCTGTTTGTCTATCTTGGTGTTTTCATCATGTAACATTCCGTGGACTGCTGGATCTGTACCGTACCAATCTGTGTAAGTCCAATACGCTGAAGTGTTGTAAGTTTGTAGTTTTGTTCTAGTAAATTCTGTGCCATCCCATGTGTATATTGCCCAATAATTGTTGGCTGTCTCATCTGCTTTAACCAGATACTTCACACTGCCTGATAGGTCCGCTGTATTCAAATAAGTCAGTTCCGCGTAAGTGTCGATTGTTGCGTCCCATTCCAGACTCTGTGCAGTAGGTTCAGGTTCTTTGGAATCTAAGTTGGTCAAGTTTATTTGCCCAACCAATTGGTTCTTCTTAAGCACTGTGTTTGAGTAATCTATTATCTCCTTGAGTGCCGAATACCTGTCTACGTACCAACTCTGTCTAGGTCTCACATTACTTCCGTATCTCTCATTGACTGGCAACTCGGGATCAGGAACAAGATCTCCTGTGTCGTTTTTGCCTACTAGTGAATCCCACCAACGTGCTTCCACCGAAACACCTGGTCTGAAATCCTCGTCTCCCTCTCTGGCCAACTTCCAGATGCTGTGTGCGTCACCTTCGAAGGCATTTGTCCTAATGTCTATGTTTAGAACTATGTCGTCATTGACCAGATCGTTTACATTAAAGATCTGCAGTTTGTTCGTGTCAGTGATCGCATAGTATTTGAAATCAAAACCAATTGGGTTTGTTATAAGGTTGGCAACATACGCCACTGTGTTCTTCCTTTTTCCGTTCTGGGGTAGGGTTGATTTTCCCTTGACCCAGTAGTAATAGTAGTTCACGAATCTGTCTAATCTCGAATCGTATCTCTGCTTGACAGTGTACTGTGAATCATCGCCATACAAAGGAGTACCAGAAATTGTCTCTGTTGTTCCTTCCGGTCTCAGGTTCCATTCACTTGGAAGCAATCGCGATTCGGTCCATTCATACACATCTACACTCGAACCTGGGAAAAGTTTTCCCCAGTTATTTTGTTTGTACTCCTGTGTATCTTGTTCATACCATAACCATTTCACGGTCGAAAGATCCCACCATACCTCGCCGATGTGATCCTCGGCCCATGGTGTCTTACTATTTGGGTTACTACCAAAGTTATAAGTAGCCGGATCCCATGCTGTCTTAATGTCGATCTCTCTGTCAGCAACACCTAGTATCCTTCCTTTGATTGGATCATAAAGATCGTAGTGATCCCTGATCTGTTTACTCTTGTTGTTAAACTCGAAAACTTGCCCTAATTTGTCTACATCTATTAATGCCGTCTCTGTGGTTAGATTTTTCCAAGCATACTCGCCGTTTGTAGTCAAATCAAAATTTGTCACAGTGCCGTCATCAGCTATTCCGGTGTTACCCTCATCTTTTGGTGAGCCAACCAACACTTCGTTGTCTATTATGCATACCCCACGTCCAAAGTCGTCGTTCCCTGACACACTGTCTGTGACCAACATGTCATCTATCACAAATTTCGTGTTGTACATGGTGGCGGTAAATGCACCGCCGGATCCTGTGTTGAGGTCCACTATGTCAGTGTCCTGCAGGTCAAAAGTGGTCTCTCCAGAGTCAAACTTCATCTCCCTAAATGTTGCAAACTGTTCTGCCCCTATGACCAACCTTTTGCCTTCTTGATTGATATCAAGAGTTGTCCCGAACTTCATGTTGTTCTGTGTTTCCGGTGCCAGTATGGTTTGTTGTAGAGTGTAAGTATTTGTTGATGCGTCAGCATTCCACTTGTAGTAGTACACTGCTCCACCGTCTATCTGGCTGGTACTGCCGTCATCCACACCCGGTGCACCTATTATCAATGTGGTGCCATCCTTGCTCATTGCAATACTTTCACCAAACCCCGTGTTCAATGATGAACCGTCTGCTGATACGCCTGTCAGCGTCTGTGTAAGTGCAAATGAATTCTGTGTGCTTCCATCATTGCTCTGTGAAGTCCTTCTGAATATTTCTACCTTGCCGGCGTTGCCCGGTGCCAGTGAACTGACTGCCAATATATCGCCGTTGTCATTTGCGGCCAATCTGTGTCCAAACCTGTGTCCTTCGCCACTGTCAGGTGCTTCTATTGTGTAGTTCTGTGTCCAGGTATCATAAGTTGAACCGTCCGCTCCAACACCCCAAGTGTACATGTACACTCTGCCCTGGTCACTATCATGACCTGGTGCTGATATGAAAAGATATTTGGTTGGTGTTGTCCTCACAGAATCTGTGCCTGGTTCCGATATCTTGTGTTGCCAACCAAAGTTAAGTCCGTCATTTGATGAGGATCCATCTGTTGGTGGTGAAATTGTGTTTAGGATTCCGTATTTGAACGAGGCAGGATCCCATAGATACACTTTGACTAGACCACTGTTCAACTGCCTTGTACTTCCATCTGAATCAAGTGTGTTAGTGTAGGGTGCGCCTGCAACCACATAGTTCTCATCTGTGCTGATGGACAGTGATTCACCGAGTCTACTGGTGTTGTCATCGTTCTCTGTCATTGTTACCGTCGCTTGTTGTAAAAAAGTTGTGCCTGCGTTTGCGGAACTCCTGAAGAAGAAAGCGAGCTCTCCCTGCCCTTTACCTGGAGCGGATACAACCATGGCTCTTCCGTCATTACGTGCCACTATTCTGTGTCCAAATTCCTGTTCTGCAGTGGTGGTGTCGGGCGAAAGTATCAAACTTCTAGTGTATGGATCTTGCTTTTCGTAAACACGCCACAGGCCTGAACTGTCTGCGTCTGCGAACACTGTGTCTCCGGCTTGTTCTATTGCTGTGTTCTTGTCTCGGTAGGCACTGTAATCAATAAGATCGTTAACGTTATCCATTGAGCTTAACCTCACTGACACGAATTTGTAAACGTTACCATAGCTATCTGCAGTTGATCCGTCTTCCAGTGCCGGTATGAAACCTACATTGCCTGTGTAGTCTATGATCACTGTTTTGTGGCTTGGTGTTGCTTTAACTTGATACACACCGTTAAGCGACGCCTCTTCGCTGTTTGAGATGGCAAAGTAGTCCGCCAGTGTGGTCGTCGAACCCGCTGACAGATTGTGTGATCCTGTGAATGTGATCTCCAACTGTGTGTTCTCGTTGATCAGTACCAGCGTTGATATCTTTATGCCTGCACTCGTGACCCTGAATACGTCCCAGTCTTTATTGGTCTTGTTTGCAATCCAAATCAACTCATTGGCAGTGATTGAATTTATATCAAGATTAACTAGGTCTGTAATATCAAATGCAGTGTGTTGCACTTGATTTAATTGTGGGTATCCTGCAGTTTTAAAAATCTGCGAGATGTCCCTACTCACACCTTCCTTGGTGTAGTCCAATCTGCTGAACGTACTGGTTGCTGTGTAGTCGACAGGTTTGTAGTAGAAATTTGCCTTGGCTATGCCTTGTGATCCTTTGTACGACACCGTGTCGTTGGTGTTGTCTAGGAGTTCTATGCTCTGCGGATTTTTCCTTATCTCGTTATCTTTGAGCACTATCTGTACGTTTTCAGTTGAGTCGGTGTTTCCGAAAGCACCTGTCCTTATCATCCATTCAGGATAGAGGGCCAGATTGATATCTTCTCCCTCGTACTTGGCCTTCAATATTTTGTTTATGGCGTTCTGTGTGCCCTTTTCTCTGATGTAACCTTGATAGAACTTGTATTGAGACACATCGTTGACGAAAAGATTTTCCAAATAGTCTCTGCTTTGATATCCGATCAACCTCTGAGCCAGCTGTTGTTGTGATTCATCAAAGTTGTTGCTTTCAAGTTCGTAGAAATCGTTGAACTGGGCTATCTTGTATTCGAAGTTTGGAATAAGTTGTGGTGCTGGCTTGTCATCTTTTTGTGTCCAGTTTGCGGTAACAAACGTTGACCCGGAGTTTTGATTAATCTTGGAAACGTAAAACTTGCCTTGGTATTCAACGCTGTCCCCTATCCTGTAGTCTGTGTTGGCAAGCCAATAAGTGACCTGTGCGGCATCAAACACGAAACCTGGTGCATAGTAGTCACCGTTCCATCCTGCTGTCTTCCATCCTACCAACTTCAATCTCTGCTGTCTGAAACCGGTTGATGGCTCGTAAATTATGTCTGAGAACACCGTGTTGTTGTCAAAAAGCAATAGGTGTTCTTTCTGCACTGTGTTCAGGGCTACATTGTACAGTCCCACAGTGTCTGATTTAATTGCTAGTTCGAAGGTTTTTCCTATCCTTTTAGTTGACAACTCTCCAATGTCTATCTTTCTACCACCCGAATCAAGTATCGAGTAGTCTCCTGACAGATTCCTCAACTTACCAACCACACTGTTTTCAGTGTCAAGTTCGAATCCATCTGCGGCCGGAGATACAGTCACAGCCGAGCCTGGTGCCCATTCCTGTGTGGTCCAAAACAAGAACTCCCTTACTGCATTTTCCCAGTTCAGTGTTTCTTTAAGTTCTGTTGAAAATTTGTTGAATTTGAATCCCTGTGATTCCAACCAGTTACCGTATCCAAATAGGAAATCTGTAACGTCTTGTATTGTGTTGAAAATATGTCCATAAGGAATGGTCTGTGTGACTTCTTGATATGTTGCATATCTTTTTACTTGTAATGACCCTGGTACAGACACTGGTGCCTCTGTCGCAGTCTTTACCGGATAGTTAAAATTAAAATATGGTTTGATTGTGCTGTAACCTAGAACTTTGTATCCTCCTAACACGGTGGATCCATCTTGACTGATGTCTGTGTTCTTCTCTATTAGGACTCCTGAGTAGTAAAAACTTTCAACAGGGTTTGATGTCCTGAATAAGATCTTGTAGTTCTCGTCAGGAATAAATTTAGATCCTGCTGTGGATCCAGGCGACACACTGTCTGTCAACACTTTTATGTTTTCTTTGTCTGTGAAACCACCTAGCTTGTAAGACAACTGTACTTTCAAATCTTTCATCTTATCATAATAGAAAACTTTAGCATCAAGATTCCTTGACACCAAGTAGTTCACTACATAAGGTTGGTAACCAGCTGTCTGGTATCTAGTTGTGATACCTGTCGCTGTGTCTGTTTCCGTTTCTAGGTGGTATTTGGCAGTTGCCAATGTCCTTCTTAAACCTGTATCTGTGTCAATTTGATTTCCAGAAACATTTGTTGTAAGTCTTGACGGATCAAAAAAGTTTGAAAAGAATTTTGCTGGCTTGGTCAAAGCAAGTGTCTTCATTGCAGTGAATGGGAATGAGCTGGATCTCCTCCATGCCGTCTCTGCTGGAGCTTGATCTCCAAACTTCCATGCATTCTGTCTGCCCGGAATGTCATAATTTGCAACTAATTTAGCCCCCAAAGGATCTAAAAGGTTACCCGATGCATCAACTGGTAGATAAGACTTGATACCTGGCTTGCCGTATCTTCCCGGCTCAGTTTCTATTGCCGTCCATAGAATATCATTCGCCGACGTGTATGGTGCTGGTCCGTAAAGTGTCTCCCAGTCTGTTGGCTTCTCTGAATGCCCAAACATCTCCCATGGTCTCACGTGAGGGGCGTCTGTGTCATAGAAATATTTGTATATGCCTCTCCAGTGTCCTGGTAAGTTTTCGTCTATAAGTCTGCCTCTTGATCTTGCGTAGTTGTAAGTGAATGGAGATCCTTCCGTGAACGCAGTGTTGTTGATGTACTGAACGTTGTTCCTGCCCGCCCATTCATAAAAATCAGTGCCCATTACGTTATTGATTTGATTCAATGTGTATTCTGTAGATCCAAATGCACTAGGCATCACGTCATTGATGTCAATCAAACTTGCATCGTAAGATGTTTTAAGATTGTTGTATATTCTTTTTTCTAATTCTAAAATAAGAGCATCACGTTCGTCGCCGTATGCCTTGATTATAGACCCGTCGTGCTTCCTGATGACAGCTGTGTCTGTCAGATAGGTTGTGTCTGTGAATGTTTCAGGAGTAAATTTTGGATACATGCCCAATTTGGTCGGTGATGGAGGCATGTAACTACCTGTGGTGTCTCCGTAGTCTTTTATTACAACTTTATCACCTTCTACTAAGGCCTTTGATATAACAACCGTGTCATCTACTGTGCTGAACGTGTAGTCTGTGCCTAGCAACAATTGAACGCCGTTAAGGTACACATACACAGCTCTGTTGCTTGTTGTGGTGATGCTGTGTTGCGAATCTAATGCATATTCAGTTTGGGACGCACCCATAACCGTGTATGATCTCGTAGATACGTTCTCTCCCCATCCTATCATATCTTCGTAATAGAAAGGGAAACTGCTGTTCCTTCCTGGAGTGATTGCAGTTATTATTTCGTCCACCCTGTCAGCGGCCACACCCTCATATGCCGTCCCTATAGCATGTGTCAGGAATGCATTGTACCATTTCTCGTACTCACGGCTGGCGTAGTCTATCGCGGTGATGGCATTTGCATCTTGATCTATAAGGTTGAATACAGCAGGAAGCAACGGTGCTTCATGTTGATGAATGCTACCACCCTTAAGTCTAGCGTCCGGTTTGTCCCTTAGGTTTGAAACACCTGGGATAGCGCCTGTAACATCTTGATTTCTATCTAGTATGTCTCTAACGTGATTTAAAATTTGTCCAAATGTGAAAGTGCCCAACTGTTGGTTGAGACTGTTTGTTGATAAATTTTGTGGCACTTCATATATGCCTTTGGTGCTTACCTTGTTGACACTGCTGTAGCCTGCTATCTTTACCTGGTCGTCCACGTCCAATTCTTTTACGAACTTCACATATCTGTTTGTTGTGCCGTTGACTAGTGTGTAATCGGTGGTCAACGTCTTCCTTATTCCATTCACAGATACTGATGTCTCTAGATCTGTAAGTGAAGCCGACTCCTTGTAGAAGTCTATTGGGAACAACTGTTTCTCTGTGGCGTCTACTATATAGGTCCTTACCACACGCTGTTTGCTGTCGGTTGTTCTTTTAATCCAAGAACTTCTAGAGTTGTGGGTTGTACGTCCTGTAGTGTAGTGTAAGTGTCCTTCTCCTAATTTTTTAGTGACAGTGGTTGTCCCACTCTTGTATGTAAAACTGCCCGATGTGTGATCTGAGTCAAACACTATGTCACCCACATTGTTTATGGTGTTGTATTTCACTTTTATGCCCAACACTGTATCTTTTGTGGCAGTGTCCGACGTTGCGAATTCAAACACCTTGGCTCCTGCGAATGAGGAATTTGGATAGGTTGTTGCGTCATCGAATGACACGTGATTGTTGTCAAACATGCTGAACAATGGTTGTTGGTTAACACCCGTCTTCTGTTGCGATTCCTTCCATGAAGTAGTTGCAAGATCATAAAAGAAAGTCTTTCCTTGGTTATTTGTCCCGAACTCTATAAACACACTGTCATTAACTCCTGGAACGCCGTCATCTTCTTGTGTCAATGAAATGACCTGTGAACTGTCCCCCGCATTAGCAAAGCTGACTTTGTATATCCTGCCCTTCACCGTTGGGTCAGTGTCAGCCGCGAATATTACCCTCATGCCTTCCGCCAGTGCAAGACCATCGACTATGTAACCTGTTTGGAGAACAACGTTGCTGAATGCATCCGTTGTCACTGTGTCGTAAAGCGTGACCGACCGCTTGGCCACTATTCCGTGATTGTATAGTGCAAGTCCAGAATCAAATTCTATGATCGGTCTCTTTGCCCTGTCGTCTTCGTTCAAAGTTGGAGTGTAACCTCCCACCCTAGCTGTTTCCTCTATGATAGATTTGTGGAACCACCTGTTGTACCTGGACCATGCGTTTTGATCCAATGAATCTCTTTTTATTGTGATGTAATCTGTGGTTTCTGGAGTGTAGTACGCCTTCGCATACGGTCTTGAGTCATACCCTACCGAATCATACAGTATAGTTGATTCTGTGGCATAACTGGCAGGAGTGATAAGATCATCTATGTCTGTGAGTGTGATCCCTTCGCCGACCCCTTCCACATAATACTCTTTGTTTTGATATGCGGTTGGTACCTTAGAGCTCGTAAACTTGACCTTCATTCCGTTTGAAAGATCCACTGTCCTTAGGCTGTAATTTTTCACACCTATTATATCATTCTCAGGATCTATGTCAGCCGTGGTAGTGATATCTCTGATCTGAAGTATACCATACATGGCATCGTGATTTCCACACTGATAATACAAAGTGTCTGGTGCACCTGTAGTAGGCACTGTGAATGTCACTGTTCCGTAATCAGTTCCGTTGTTTGTCACACCCGTATCAAATATAGTAGATGTTGACCCGTCCTCAGACACCTTGCTCTTGTAAGGTTCGGTCATTATCCAGAAAGGATGTCCTTTGACATTTACGTTGAATTTGTATGTGTTGCCCCTGTACAGTTTTAGTATCGGATTCCTCTCATTTTCTCTGTGTGGGAAACTGTAAGCCCTTGCAGAACTTCCATCGCTTTCTGCTATCTCTACACTGTATTCTGCCACTGCCGATGGTCCAACAGAATCTATCTCAATAGATCCAGGTCCTTCCGGCACCCAGTAGTACTCTCTGTAATTGACCAATTTGTCATAGTCAATTGCTGGATTCCAGCTGTACACTGTTTCTTTGTTTAGCTTGTCATGGTTGTCAACGTTACCACCGAAGTATTTGATCTGGTTGATGTAGTCGTCATAGGTACCTGTGAATTTTACCTGATCCTCTGGGTTAATCGACGTTGTGTCCTTGTCCGTGTAAGTGACTGCTGGTTCCAGTTGGTATGACATCCTATCCCTGCTGGTAGCAGTCAAATATCTGTCGTTGACATCTCTGGTGTAGGCGTCCTGCCTACCTATAAATCCATCCAGTCTCTCCAGCGAACCTTTCTGCACCAACGGATCCATTGTACTTGCAAGAAATCTTTGGTTGCTGTCTGTCCTGTAAAATGAAGGTAGGTGTTGAACAGTTCTCCGGTACTCGTTGGTACCTTGTTTTACAACTTCATTACTTGTTAATGGATTTGTTGGACTGTCAGCCATTAGTATCCTGATCCACTACTGCCCGAACTCGAACTTGAGCCTGAACTTGTTGTAGTGGAGCCTGATACTGCTGATCCTGATGTAGTGTTTGTCGTGGCAGTTGATGTTGATGTAACCACAGTGCCTGAGGATGCCAGTTGATTGGCTCCTAGTGCAGTTATGATAGAAACATCATCAACGGTGGCCCCACTGATAAAAATTTCGTCCGCCGCTGAATTCAGCTGGAATAAAGATCCAAACGCCTGTCCTGATTGATTTGGTACAATTACCACAGTCAGTAAGTCTGGAGCCAACTGGTTATGTACGTAAGCGGCTAATTCCGTGAAATAAAATGCATCACCAAAATCCCAGTTGTCCAACGCAAAGAATTCATTAATTGCGGCAATCACACGTGTCTTTATGACTGCGTCTGATATGTTTGTTTTTAAATTTTTTACAACTTTGAAAGTTGCTTGTAGTTGTTCTTCTGCATTGGTACCAAACAATATTTTATATTTCACTGGATGATACACTATCTGGTCTGAAAGTGATTTCAAAGGATTTAGCGTTCCTGAATAACTGATACGTAATTGATCCGCTGTGGATGTGCTTGGCATCGTGCCACCGTCTTGCAAGTAAATTCTAAACAGGTTATCATAAGTCCTTTCCAACAGGTACACATCTACAATGTTAGAAACACTCGGATCAATCCTTGTCTCCTGTCCTGCGTGATGTTTGTATTGGAAGTCTATAGAACTCCTACCTTTCCTAGCAATGTAGTCAGTGCTTGTTGTAAGTGTGTTTGTGGTTGAACTATAAGACTTAATCACATCCTCGGCTGGGGCATAAAAATAAAACAGCTGACCGTCTGTGTAGTTCCCAGTGCCAAGAGTTATATCGGCTTCATTTTTGCTGACAACGAAATTAGATGCCGCGTATGGTCTAAATCTTTCTATGTTGTTGTAAGACAGGTATTTCTCAAAGTAAACAAATTTAGTAGACTCCGAAACTGTGGGTTCAATGAATATATCAAATATTTCAGGATTGTCCACCACTCCGTCGTCGTCTTCATCGAAGAAACCAACCTTGACCTTCCTGTTGTCCTGGAAGCCGTCTGATTCGGTCACTGTGTCTACCACCTGCCAACTTATAGGGTAACCTATGCTGTTGCCCGACGAAACGATGCTGTTTGTCTTTAAAATTTTCACTGTGTCTTTTACACTCTTTCCTGTCTTGTAATCGTAAATTTTTTCTTCAAGATCATAGTGGAACTTGTTTTGTGATTCTGATTCAAATATGTAATCCAACTTCCTGTATTGCACAGTGTAGGTGTTTCCATCGTTGGTGAACTTGAACCACCAACTCGCGTCTACGTTGGTGCCTGCTGTGCTACCTTGATTTCCTAGATCAAACACTGAGCTTGTCGACAAGTTAGTTGATGTTATTACCTTCCATGTTTCTGTGTCTATGTCATATCTAAGACCAAAATCTTCATAGTCCTCAACCCTCTCAATGATGTCTGCTTCCAGTGTAGATGTAAATGAGGTTGTTAGGTTTGGAATAATTGCATTTATCACAGAACCGTCTGGCACAATGTTGTTGAGTGTCACAGGTCCTACCCCTGATTCTAAATTTCCTATTCCACCGTTGGCACCATCTAAGACCACTGCACCTATCTTGGCCCATAGTCTATCTTCTGCGTTGTCTGTTGTTGAAGTAACCAAAGTGCCGTTCAAGAACTTCCTCGTGTCAGGTGAAGTAAATTTGATCAATGCTCCTGATTTTGCATACTTCAAATTAGAAGTTGCCGAATCACCTAATGCTAGGGCACCCCCTGATGTGAAATATCCAGTATTGGTGTTAGTGGACGTGGTTGTTGAATTCCATGTTGTTGAAAGTGTGCTTACATCCTTGGTTGGATATTTCAAATAATAGAACTGCCTTGCGTATGCCTCTTTCAGTTTGGCCTCCACAGATGTGTCTATGGTGGACTGTATGTCACTCCTGTTGTTGAATGAGAAAGTGAACTGCTGAATTGACTCTTCCCTGTAGAGTATTCCATCCTCTGCGAACACACTTACATTCGAGTACGCACCAGTTGGGTCTAAAATTTCTTTTGCCCTTGAGATCCCCGATGCCGATCTGTTCACAGATCTCACTTTAACGATCTCCTGTGAAGCCGACAGAGGAACCACTTGGTAGTCCTCGGCAGTTATCATCCTGTTCTGTGAATAGTAAACCTGTGATGCTTTTTCTTTTATGGATTCATTAGACTCAGTTGCGGCAGAGTTGTAAACACTGGATTTGAGGCTAACACTCATCGACAATGATTGCTGTGCACCGTTGGTGTCTGTGTATGGCACCGTTAACTGAACACTTTGCATATCGGCTGGTTGTATGCCAAACTTGGCATTGTCGCTGACCCTGTAGTATGTCCTAAAACTGCCTAGTGGTATGTTTGAAAAATTTCCGTCACCAAAAACTAAATCTACTGCATCGTTATTTTTAGTAACAACATTGTATGTATTTCTTTCTCCTTTTGCTAAAGAGTTGTAAATTGCATTGTTCCCAGACAGTGCAGGCACCTTGGTCCATGCCTCTGACAGCTGTCCAAATTGATCTAACTTGTATAGCCAAAAATCTGTATCGTTGATGTTTGTTGTTTCTAAACTCTTTATGTAATTGGTCACGGAAGTTTCAACAGAAAACTCTTGATTTTGCATTGTACCTTGTTTGAAAAGAAAAAAGAATCCTGTGTTGTTTGAACTGTCACCAGAACCGTCTGTCCTGTATGTGTATGTCAGTCCCGTACCTGGCACAGGTGATGATTCATATATTGAATCTGATTCTGTAATCGTGCTCGACACAATTTCGAAACTTCTGGTTATACCGCCTACACTTTTTGAAAAATTGAATATGGGCAGATCCAACTGGTTAGAACTCAAGGTGTAGACTTCTGTGTCTATGCCGCCTATCTTTGCAGACTCCCTTGGATTGCCAAACAGTTGTCCCGTTTGGTTTGCCGCATTCAATATGGCAGTGAACTGCTCTCTGTAGTTGGCGTTTGCGGAATCATTCCATATTACATTTGAATTTGCTAAATTTGTTCCTGAACTGTCTAGCACATCTTGTGTTGTTGACATGCTATCTATCTTCAATAGTCCGGTTGCAGGTTTGTTTCTCTTGGCGTTGTAGTTGATAAGACGTGCTAATCTTAAAACTGAATTTCTTCTTTCCGCAGTTTCAAGGAAGTTCTCTCTGGCATTCAAATCTACTCTGAATGATAGGGCCTGTGAGATGTATGCTATCAGATCTATAAGTGCCACGTACTCTGAACTCTCCACAAAATCATTGAAATCATCTGGGTAGTTCTCACGGAGATAGGCAACCATGGTCCTTCTCAGTGTTTCAAAATCATATGATTTGAAATCCGCCTGTTGGAATGCCTGGTAGATCTTTCTCCAATCTTCCGCTACTAGTAATCTGTTCTGTCTATCTGTTGTGGCCATTGTGTATACAACGGTATTTATGTGTTAGGAAATATGCGTATATTAAGATAGGCGCAATAGTGAGTTCTCGTCGAAATTGAATCTCAATTTCTCCGTGATGTTCAGTGGCACATAGGTTATAGTGGCCTGTATGGCTATGCCCTTGTCCGCTTCTGTTACAAATATCTCCTCCGTGGCTATACGTGGATCTGCGTTGAGATTGGCAGTGATGTCCTCGACAATGGCGTCTTTAAGTTGTTCTGTGAATGGTTCGAATATGGCATCATATATTATAGTGCCAAACTCAGGGTTCTCGACCCTCTCGCCCTTACGTATGCTTAGTCTATTGATGAGATCTTGCTTGGCAACCTCGAAGTCGTACAGCTTAAAGTTCTGCTTGTCCGCACGCGAACTGAAACCCTTAAAGGTCACCGTCTTGTTTGATAAATCTCCTGATCCTGAATCTCCGTATGCCATATACTATATTTACGCTATGTCGTCCAGCTCTCTTCCACCCGCTGGTCTTGTGTATGGTTCGTGTGTTACAAAGCCTCCTACAGTTGTTTTTACTTTTACTTTCTCGTAGTTGGGTTTTCCATTTAAAATAGGTTGTTGTGCGATTACATCTTGTTCTTTAGTTTCCTGTATTCCTACTTTGGTGCTTGTTGGTTGCAACCAACCAGGTCCCATGTTAGATCGTGGACCAACGGAGTTCAAATGAACTTGACCACCACTCGCCAAATCGATCCTCCCGTTTGCACTATGAAACTGTATACCTTTTGTGTGGGAGGTTATGCCGTCCCTGGCAAAGTTCCTTACACTCCCTTTCTGCGAGGCACTTAATATACCTGACTCTCCCATCACGTACACATACTTTTCTGCGTTAAGCACTACGTTTTCTTCAGCGGTAAATTTAATTTTCTTCCCTGCATGGAAGTTGATGTCATCATCTGCGTGTAGATTGAAATCTCCCTCTGCCCGTATGTCTATGCCCTTGTCCGAATATATGCTGATCTTGCCATTCTTGTCCATCTCTATGAATGCCTTTCCAGAACCATTGGCAAGATAAACCACACCTTCAGTGTCGTGCATCAGCAGTTGATGTCCTGATGCCGTCCTCAATCTAGTCAGTTGGTTTGTGCCGTCCTCCGCACCGTCGTCCATGACGAACGTGTGTCCTGTCTTCCTGGTAACATAATCCTGTGCTGTGGAATCTTTTGCTCCAACTTTCTCTTTTGTCGTTGTGGTGTCTTTCCTGCCTGGGGTGCTTATACCAAACACCTGACTTGGCGTTTCCCTACGTGCCGAACTAGAAGTGTTCCCACGAATATCATCTGCACTCAATCCTTGTTCTAGTAATGTTTCTGCAAATGGGTGTATTGGTTTTGGCAGTGAGTCGTAGTTGCCGTTCTGTAAGGCACCTTGCCTGTTCCTGTTTAGTTCTCCCGATGGAACATTGGTTGTACCATATTTTGATTTTTTATCTTGTTGAAATCCTGCCTCTGGACCAGTAAATGTTCCATCCAGTGCGTCGTTGGTGTTGGTGCTGGACGCTATGCCTGGCGTCATGTGATTGGTGTAAGGCTCTTGCACACAACCTATCCAGTAGGCCTGCTCCATTTTACCTTCTGCAAATATTACTAGAACTTTTGTCTCCAGATCAGGTGGTACAGCCCAGAAACCATAAGAGTGCTGTGAATCTTCAAAGCCTATTCCTGCTCCCTTGGCGTACTTGCCTCCCTTGGCGCCATAGAACGGTGCTAGGTATTCGCAAGTTATAAGTTGATTCTCTGATGGGTCGGATGTCTTTGCCAGACTAGGAATGTGCACCTTCAATCTGCCCATTCTTGCAGGGTCTATGTTACCCTTGACTGTGCCGAGGTAAGGGCCGGGGTTCTGTCCCGTCCATGATTTGTCTCCTCCCGGAGCCTTGGCTGTGGAAGCATCTCCCTTTAGATAGTTGTGCAATGACATTAACTTATAAATCCTTTAATTTTATCTGTCACTTTATTTTTGAGCCTGTTAACATTTGATGATGCAAGATCAATAAATTTCTTCCCAATACTAGTTAAGTTCGATCTTATGTTCGTCAAATCTTTTGCACTGTAGTATTTTGTAAGTTCATTTCTTAGCACCACAGTTGGCACACCGTCCTTGGTAATCACACTAGTAGTAGGCACAGGATCAGATATTGGCATGCCTTGGTTGTTAAATCTGGTCATGTTAAGCACGTTTGTGTACTTGCCGTCAGTGAAATTGTGTTCCACCTGTACCACCCTGTACAGTCCGCTGAATGACGCTGACTGGTCTGCCTGCAGTTCATATACACCTGTCTGGTCATTGAGATCTGTGGGCATTCTGAAATTCAAGTTTATGATGGGCTCGGCCACATCGGTGTTGTAGCAACGCAAATCCGGATTCCAGATCCGGTCCCTGTTGCGTCTCCAGTAACTGATATCTGGGTCTGAAGCCTTGCCTGTGCCTTGTGCGAAATTCTTGGCGTTGAGTGGTATGAACTGCGACTGGCTGATCCAGGCTGGGTCTCCTAACACCTCCATCCTCACGTTCACCATATCCGCCATAGGGTGTGTAAGTGCGTCAAGGAAAGAGTCCAACTGTGTTGGTGTTCCGCCGGTCTTACCGGTGCCTTCAGACTTTGCACTGTCCGGATGAGATCTGGTCAAGAAGTCCTGATCTGTGAAATATTGAGTGGCATTGGTTGCTCCTGTGGCCTTGTCAGTAGCGTCAGCTATTGTGTTCTTACGATCGTCTGTATTCTCAAAATCCTTAAGCCTGCTCTGGAAGTAGGCAACCTTATAGTTGATGTCCAGGTCCAACACATCTATGTTTTCACCTGTGAATATGTAGTTGTATGTCTTGAACACGAAATTCTTGAAGTTCTGTCCTGTGCTCACGCCAGGTATGGCCAGAGAATAGGCATGCACTTTGTAGGGCTCCACATGAAAATTAATTTTTTTTTGGTTCATGGCACGGATTTTGTCAAACTGTCCTGGGATCGGCTCAACGCTGGCCCTGATCTTGAAATAGTCGAAGTAGAAGTCTTGTGACTGGTCCGACACCGCCTGTGCTCCACCCTTAAACTGTGCCACGTTGAGAACCTTAGACACTTTCTGTTTCCATTGTTCAAATTTCTTACTAGTGTATTCAGGATGGCCTTTCATGATCTCTTCGAGTATCTTAGTGATGGCGTTGCTGGAATTGATCTTCATGTAGTCAGGTGGAATCTCCTGAGTCCCTCCTACGTAAAAGCCTGCATCACTACCTGTCAAACTTTGTGAAGCCATTCCTGTCTGCTCAAGATTTTCCATAGGTAGCACGGCGTCTTTTATCCCTGTGCTACTATCATCGAACGTGATAGTGTATATGTCCGGTTTCTCTACCTGCCCTTCGTTTTTCTCGTCTGTGTTCTGTTTGTTCAGCAGTTCCTCTAAGGCCCTGAACACGTCTGACAACTTCCTGCCCACTGGTTGAAGTTGTCCTGCTGTCCTAGGATAATTGTGCCTGTTGACATACGCGAATTCGTTGTAAGGTATTGCCTTGACCGAATACACCGTGCCTGCCTGGGCAACATTCATCTGCATGTCCACTATTTTGATTGGTATCAAACGTTTCATAGTTTGCGAATCCTTGGTCGAAGCCACATTTCCTAGCTCGTCAAATCCTTTGAAATCTATTGTAAGTAGGAACGGAGCATCAAGGTGGTCTAGGAATCCGTTGTTAATGGCCGCCCCTCGTATCCTCTCCAGCAGTGTGATCCCGGCCGGCTCCACTATATCCATTGTGATCTGTGTTACTGACGTCAATCTCCTTTTATCGTTGAGCCCTGGTATGCTGTTCATAGACACATTCCTGATGTACAGATCTCTGTTACGTTGAAGCACAGTTCTGCTCTTCTCAACTGCACCCTGTAGCCTTTCATTATCTTCCAGTATTTTTTTGTCCTCTGGACTCAGTGGTGCCCTATCTAAATTTTCTGTTGGACCTATCCCTGAACTTCTTAGTATGACATCGTGTGGTTTTGAATTTAACAATATTTTAGTGTTTGCTAGATCGTCCCTGGACAAAGCACTGAGTGTGAACAACGCAGTGTACGAAGCGAATTGGTGCAGGATGTTTGGATCGTTTATGGTGGTGATGTATACGTCGTTGGTTTTATTTAGGGTAACTTTTCCTGTGATAGTTTCGCCAAAGTCAGGACCATTATATTGCGTTTCTGCCATTGGTTATATCCCTAGGTCTTTGAGCAGGTTCTCTTTCTTTGGCAGTTGAACCGTAACTCCAGGTTTGAAGTCGTAGATGGGATCCTCTATCTGGTCTGGGTTACGCTGTGCGAACACCCACCAAAGTCTTGGTGAGCCGTATAAATCGTAGGCCAACAAATCAGGCCTGTACGCATACGTCCTTTCTATTGTGTAACTTTGGTCGTCCTGTTCGGCAGTCAGTGTCCTTGGATTTAAAATATCTAGGTAGTCTGCAATTTCACTTGTCTCGAAATAAGGTGATGTGTTTGAGTACTTGGCCATTAGATGAATCCTACCTCATTGCTCTTGCCGTTCAATTCTCCCCTGACAAATTTCTTCATTGAGAAGTTCTTGATCGAATCTCTGCTGTATATTGGAGTGACCAGCACTGATATGTTTGATAGTGTCGGCGCCCAGGTCTGTGATTCACCTTGTTCAGCAGAAAAGTCAAAACCAGCATCTGGTCCATTCAGTTCTCTGTAGGGTGTGTTGGTTTGTTTTGTAGAAATATAATCTATGCCTGGTCTAAGTTCAACGTTGAATGTGTTTATGATCACAGGTACCTTGTTGAACATATGATCACCATATCCAAACAAGTGCATGATTGGTGGCGGATTTCCTTTGAGTCCTTCTATTCCTTGTTCGTTACCAAAGAACATCTTGGTCGCTGTCCTTAAAAAGTTTACAGTGGCCACCCAATGCTTGGCATCCTCGGCATTCTGTACAGGATATTCTCCAATAATGTTCATTGAATCGACCTGTGAGTTTTGGTATGCCTGGTGTGGATAGTTACTGTGTACCTGATCCATGGCATTGTAGTTGGCCGAATGCTGTATCACCACTGCTGGTGTCAAAGGCCAAAAAATACCTTTAGACGCTGACAAAGGTTTCATTATAGGATTGTTGTCAAAATCAAAGAACTTGGTCAACGGTCCATCCGGTACTTGCAATCTAACACGCCAGTCTGTCTTATCACTTCTTCCTGACCATTTTGCCCGGGCCTGCACTATCCTGCTGTCGGACGAAATACCAGCACCCGTCAGCCTTCCCAGGGTTCTGTTGAATATGCCCTGTCCTACGTTCTTTATTATCCTGCCAAATTCATTTGCCATTTTATGGTTGCTTTCCCTTGTAAAATTTCGTATACTTTAACTATATTTATAGGCATTATTCTAGGCACACTTAATTCACCATACGACACGATTCAACCGGCCTGTTTGTGGTCACTCACATTAATATAAAGTAAAGGAATTATGAAGAGAGTCAAGTACCTAAACAACAGAGATCTGCTGGCACAGATACACGCCAGCAAGAACACGTACTGTTCTTACGTCACACCCGAGGACGCACAATATGATTTGATAGTGCCCAATCTCAAGAAGGTCAACGCCAGTGCAGTGGCACAGGCACGTAAGGCCAAGGCCAAACGCTTGACACAGGAGGCATGGGAGGAGGCCAAGGCCGCAGGACTTAAGAAGATCAAACTGGCGGACTACACTGTGTCGCCAAGGAAAATAGAAAAGACGGACCTCGTTTTCAGGGTCATGATGTTTGATCACGTGCCCATGGACGCCGAAAGAAAAAAGAATCCAAAGACCACAGCGGATCATCATTCGAAAGTCAACTTCCCCCCTTTCCAACACTACAAGTTTGACAAGAAAGACAAATTGGTCTGTATTGGCAAATCACACTGGGTTGGTGGAATGAACAACGGACACTTCTCTGTCGATCACGGCAAGATGACAAACCAGCTGGCCATGATGTATATGAAACTGTGTGAGAGATATGGTACGAGAGCAAACTGGAGAGGATACACCTACAATGACGAGATGCAATCACAGGCGCTGATGCAACTGTCACAGATTGGTCTGCAATTTGACGAATCAAAATCAGACAATCCTTTTGCATATTACACGGCGGCCATAACAAACAGTTTCACGAGGATACTGAACATAGAAAAGAAAAATCAAGCGATCAGAGATGACCTGCTGGAGTTCAATGGTATGATGCCAAGTTTCACAAGACAGAACGAGAACGAGACGGCCGGTCCATCGTATCAGAAAAGGATGAAGACTGCACACGGCGATGTGCATGAGATCAACAAGACCGCCCTTAAGAAGTTGAACAAAACCCTGAAGAAAAAAGGCAAACTCGACGCAGATGATTTCGATGATGTCAAGTTCAAGAACAAAATAGATATGACCGATCACAAACCAATTGTAAAAAAGAAATGGTAATTAATGGCATTCTTTAAGAAAGTCGCATGTTTCACCGACATACACTTCGGACTGAAGGGCAACAGTCGTATACACAACGACGACTGTGAGTCATTCGTACAATGGTTCATAGAACAGGCCAAAGCAGAAGGCTGTGAGACCTGTATATTCCTAGGCGATTGGCACCATCATAGATCCGCAACAAACGTCTCCACGATGAACTACACAGTGTCCAACATGGAACGACTGGGTGCGGCATTTGAAAAAGTTTACGTGATAATGGGAAACCATGATCTGTATTACAGAGATAAAAGGGAAATTAATTCAATGGAGTACATCAGGAACATACCAAACATACACATCGTGAATGAATGGTTAGTCGAAGATGATGTTGCTATAATCCCATGGATAGTGGAAGACGAATATAAAAAGATACAGAAAATGAAACAGAAGTATGTGTTTGGTCATTTCGAACTGCCGTACTTCAAAATGAACGCAATGGTCGAGATGCCCGATGTAGGTGGTATACAGACAGATCATTTTGCAGGATGTGGGAAGGTGTTCTCAGGACACTTCCACAAGAGACAGTACATGAAGAACGTGACTTACATGGGTAATGCGTTCCCCCACAACTACGCAGATGCTTGGGACGATGACCGAGGCATGATGATACTGGAGTGGGGTGGTGAACCAAAGTTTGTGAACTGGCCAGACATGCCAAGATACATCACTATAAAAGTCTCGGAACTGCTAGAGGATCCGGACAAGTACCTGAAACCTAAAATGTATGTGAGGGTGACCCTGGACATAAAAATTTCATACGAAGAAGCAAACTTCGTGAGGGAAACATTCATAGACAAATACCAATTGAGGGAACTACAACTGATCCCAGAGCAGGTTGATAACGCACAACAACCGTTGGTAGAAGTACAGAAGTTTGACAGCGTTGATCAAATCGTTATCAAGCAGTTACAAGGGGTTGACTCAGAGGTGTACGACAAGAACATATTAACAGCAATTTACAACGATCTCGATGTCACGAATTAGTAAAAAAAAATTGATCAAAGTTCTTAAGGGTGATCTTGAGGAACCTGTAACCAAACAATCACTTTTGGATCAACTTGCAAAACCTGTAACCCAAGAAGAGTGGTTACGTGGATATAACGAATGGAAGAAGAAACAACTTGCTAACAATTAAAGAACTCACAGTAAAAAACTTCATGAGCGTGGGTAACCAGGCCCAGGCCATAGACTTCTCTAACAAGAGCCTAGTGTTGGTAATTGGTGAGAACATGGATCTAGGTGGTGATGATGCAGGTGCTAGGAATGGCACTGGTAAGACCACAATAATAAATGCACTATCCTATGTGTTCTTTGGTGAGGCGCTGACAAACATCAGAAGAGATAACCTTGTGAACAAGACCAACGAGAAGGGAATGTTGGTCGGTGTGAAATTCATAAAGAACGGAATAACATACACAATAGAAAGAGGCAGAAAGCCACAAGTATTTAGATTCTATGCCAACGACATAGAACAAAAGACCGAAAGCAACGAAGCACAAGGCGAGAACAGAGAAACACAGGTAGAGATCAACAAACTGATGGGAATGACACATTCAATGTTCAAGAACATCATAGCACTGAACACGTACACACAGCCGTTCTTGTCAACTAAACAAGCAGAACAACGAGAAATTATCGAACAGTTACTTGGTATAACTTTGCTTTCACAAAAAGCAGATCTGTTAAGAGAAAAACAAAAAGCAACCAAACAGTTGCTCACAGAAGAAAAATTAATGATAGATGCCAAAGTCGTATCAAATGCAAAAATACAGGAATCGATAGAAAGTTTAAAAATAAGATCCAATGCTTGGACAAAGCAAAAACAGGACGACGTAAAAAGTTTCCAAGAAGCAATAGCAGAGCTGGAAAAAGTGGACAGTGAGATAGAGATTGCCAAACACAAGAAATTACGGAAACACAACGAGATGCAGACAGCGTTGAGAAGCCTTGAAAAAGAAAAAGCATATCATGAAAATTCGTTGACCAAAGCGGAAACTACAGTGGATAAAACTGAAAAAGACCTAGAATACGCAGGACAGCAAAGGTGTCCAACCTGTGAACAAGAACTGCATGACGACAAGCACGAACACTTGGTTGGGAAATTGAAAACACAACTGTCGGAATCAAAAGAGTACGTTGCAAAACTAAAGTCAGATCTCGCAAAAATACAAGAGGGCATAGACGAAGTCGGGGACTTAGGACAACTGCCAGACACATACTATGACACAATCGACGAAGCGTACAATCATAAAGGTTCGCTACAGGATCTCATGAGACAGCTGGCACAGACCGAGAAGAAAGAGGACACGTATGCAGAACAGATTGAGGAAATGAAAAAGTCAGCTATACAAGAAGTAGATTACGAGAAAGCCAACGAGCTAGAAGACTTGCACAGGCACCAAGAATTTTTGTACAAACTTTTGACAGCAAAGGACTCATTCATAAGAACAAGGATCATAGAACAGAACTTGACATACTTGAATCAGAGGCTGGCATACTTCTTGGGCAAGGTGAAACTGCCACACACAGTGACTTTCCAATCGGACTTGAGTGTGCGTATCGAGGAACTGGGCAGAGAACTAGATTTCGATAATCTAAGCAGAGGTGAGAGAAATAGATTGATTTTAAGTTTAAGTTGGGCATTCAGAGATGTATGGGAAAGCCTTTATCAACAGATCAACTTGCTGTTCATAGACGAGCTCGTGGATGCTGGTATGGACATATCCGGTGTTGAGAGTTCAATGGCCGTGCTTAAAGACATGAGCAGGACACAAAAGAAGAACATATTCCTGATCTCCCACAAAGATGAGTTGGTAAGCAGGGTGAATAGTGTACTAAAAGTGGTAAAAGAGAATGGCTTTACCAATTACGCAAATGATGTAGATATCATCGTATAATTAGGTGTATGTATGTTTTGCTCACAACCATTTAATCACATAGATATTGTTGTAGAAAACGATAAGGTTATGTTGCAACCCTGCAACGTCTGGAACACAAGAAAATTCAGTATTGAGGAATATAAAAAAAATCTAGGTGAATTGAAAGACGTGTTGGCTACTACCTATCATCACCCCGGCTGTAAAATTTGTGTCGACGAGGATAAAAAAAACATCAGATCCAGACGTATTGCACAGAACGAATTTGCCAATGATAACGATCTTTCACTGCAAAAACTACAAAGTTTGGGTGTGAGATACGGTACTTTGTGTAACAGCAAATGTATGATCTGTGGTCATACAAGATCTTCATCCTGGGTCGTAGATTCAGAGAAACTTGGAATTCATGTAGAAGACCGATACAAATACAAGAAAAATCTATTGCCGGGCGTTGATGTGTTCTTTGACAATTTTGATCTAGATGATCTAAAATATGTTGAATTTCATGGCGGAGAACCTTTGATGCAAGATTACCCTGAACAATTTTTGAAGAGAATCAAAAACTTAGATAAGTTAATTGTTAAATTCAACACCAACCTGACTGTTTTACCGTCTGCTGAGTTGAACCTTTTATTAAAAAAATGTAAAAGGGTGGACTTCCTTTTGAGTGTTGACGATACCGGTGACAGATACGAAATACTGAGATATCCAGGAAAATGGGACACATTCACACAGAACCTATCCACACTGAAACAGCAGGGACACAGAATAATGGCCTACAACTGTCTATCATCGTTAAACATCTTTTATGCAGTAGAGTTTTACGAATGGGCTATAAAAAACTTTGGTACTGAGGTGCATTCTCAGTTTGTTGTTGACCAAGAACACCTGGACATAAGTTATCTTCCACAACACGCCAAAGACATAGTGTTAGAAAAAATAGAAAAACACAAAGGTAAAATATTTGATTCTATTCGGCAAAGGCTTAACATAAAAAAAGAATACCGTATAGGGGTATTGTTAAAATACATCGCAGATCTAGATGGCATAAGAAAAACAAACTTCGCAGAAACTTTTAAGGAATGGCACACAATATTAAACAAAAAAATAGTATGAATGTATTGATCACAGGCGGTAACGGCAATCTAGCAAACAGTTTGAAAAAGTACATAGACGGAGATTATTACGGCAAGGATGTGTTGGATCTTACTGATAGAAATTGCATAAGAAACTTGCCCATGTATGATGTGCTTATACACACTGCCACTGGAAATAAAAAAATTAACGATAATTTGAACCTACTGTATAAGAAAGCCAAAAAAATATTTGTGTTCACAAGCAGACAAGGAACATTTTTAAATTGGAAAAAACCGGCTAACATTGACTACGGATTAGAAAAATTATCTTTAAATTTTTTCACGTACCGACACAATATGGAAAATCATAATGCTCAAATATTTGAACCGGGACACATGGATTCACAAAAAGATTACGACGGAATCGCTGAAAAGTTCAATGAAATATATAAAGACTGGCAATTTACCAAAAATCAAATATATGATCTGGTAAAAGATCAATATATTCCTTATTAATCCACTTGACAAAACCACTTCTTACGTGCTTTAATTACACTGACGTTAATTAATGTTAATCGTACGATAATAAAGGAAGGATATAATTATGTCAAATGAAACACACGACGCTATAATGACAGCAATTCAAACTTACTCGGAAGAGAATGGGAAGTTCGTTGATAAGGGTGTAAAAGCCTCTGCAACAAGAGCCAGAAAGGCCCTAGCAGAATTATCAAAACTGATCAAGTCAAGAAGAAAAGAAATACAAGAAGTTAAGAACGCGGCAAAAACAGCGGCGTAATTTTCGTTAACATTTAAAAGTTTAAGACCCTCGGCTTACGGTCGGGGGTTTTTTTATGACTTGAGGATTCCCTTGCCGTGTACCCTCACACGGATATGACCATTGTAGTAATCATTAGTTTCCAAGACCTTGCGTGAGAACTGTTCACGTGCCTCCACATAGGATAGTTCTGCTTTGGACTTGCAGTAGAAAAGTATCTCCCTTGTGAATTTGTCTTTACCAAGTTTGTTGACATCCATGGTGAGATCATCACTGGACCCATAATAATCTTGCCAGTCAGAATCTACTTTGTATCTACGCTTGTTCTTTCTGCCTTTGAGTGGTGGACGACTTCTCTTGAATCTAGCAAGTTTCTTGCCTATGTACATCCTACCGTTGGTTGTATTTGTTATGAGATAAACAAATCCCACAACATCTTCCGGCATATTGGTAATTTCATTTCCTTGGTATGTCCAATGCATAACGGTATTTAAAGCCAAAAAGATTGACCAACATTTTTATCTGTGTTATATAGTAGTTGAAGGGCAACCGTATCCTTCCACCAGGCAAACAAATTTCCCAATAGGCAAACATAGCATCGCAACCAGTGAGCAAGGAAATGCGGCTAACAAGCGACAGGTGAATCCTTAGATGCA
>Ga0209535_1000312_pt1 | contig 33838 bp, 44 predicted proteins | sample LinPmetageLP28_FD_184041 | JGI IMG/M metagenome (GOLD analysis project Ga0209535, IMG submission 184041) | Marine viral communities from the Pacific Ocean - LP-28 (SPAdes) (version 2) | ecosystem: Environmental > Aquatic > Marine > Oceanic | place: Pacific Ocean | collected 2009-08-22
GAGCGGTCTAGAACGCCAGAAGCAAGGCGACAGCAAAGGCTAAACATAAAGCGCAGAAGGGAAACTGACCCAGAGTACAGACAAAAGTGCAAAGCGCATGTAAACGAATATCGGATGCGCAAAAGGTATGGAACATTAGCTGGGTGTGGTGTCCATCAAATCAGGTCGGTTTATAAAAAAGCGGCGTTCCTAACGGAAGCCACAGGAATACCTCATGAAGTGGACCACATTGTGCCAGTCAGGGGAGAAGGCGTCTGTGGATTGCACGTTCCGTGGAATTTGCAGATATTAACAAAAAATCAAAACAGAGCAAAATCCAACAAATGGGAGACAAACTAATGGTCGGAAAACTAACACCTGACAACCTCATGTCAGCATCACGCATACCACAACTGCTGGGCCTGTCACCATACGCCACACAGAACCAGCTTCTATCCGAGATGATAGACCACGACGAAGGCAAAGCGCCGGAGCCGTGGGAAGGCAACGAGCTGACATACTGGGGTAACGTCCACGAAGGCGCTATCATCACACGCGCCGCAGAGCTGTTGGGCTTAACCGATGTCGAGGTAGACATCAACGAGCCTTACTTCCACGCAAAGCTGCCGCTCGCCGCGTCGCTCGATGGTCGCGCTGTCGGCACCGGCATCGTGCGTAACGACCCATCGCGTGGCATATTCGTGCGTGACGGTGAATACCTACAGCTCGACGGCAAGACCGTCGTCATCGAGGCGAAGTCTACGCAGGCACAACCCGAAGACACACCCCCGCCGTGGCGTGGCCCGTTCCAGCTACAGGCGCAGATGATGTGTGCCGAGGCTGACTACGGTATCGTAGCTGTGCTGTACCGTGGATCCGAATTGCGCGTCTGGCTGTATCAGGCTGACCTCGCAACGCAGTCAAACATCAGCGCGGCTATCACAGACTTTGAGAACCGCCGCGTAAAGAAAGACTGGTATCCGCTTGCCAACCCCGAAGACGGCAACGTAGCTTTCCGCAATGTTGATGATGGCGCACCGCCGCTAGCTGTCGAAGACGGCGAAGTGCAGGATGCTATCGAGGTACTCGTCGAGGCCAAGCGCCTCAAGAAGGAGTGCGAGCAATCCATCGCTGACGCCGAGACGGTCATCAAGGAATACATGGGAAATCACGAAGAGGCACGCACCGTTGTTGATGGCACAGACACTATCATCAAGTGGCCCATGCGTAACACACGCGCACGCCCAGAAAAAATAACGCCGGCAAAGCCTGCCGAGCGGGTGCGCCAGAACACTCTGACGATTAAGGAGCTGAAGCAATGAGGGTTACACCGGGCCAGTATCGCGTTCTAAGCACCATACAGGAGCTGTCTGAAGAGCAGGGGTATGTTCCAAGCTATCCGCAGATAGCGGCTGTCCTTGGCGTCTCTACGCAGGCCGTGCATAAACACGTCGAGGCTCTGGTCGAGCGCGGCATCGTGCGCAAGGTGTATGGTATGTCAAACAGTCTTGAGGTAATATCACAATAGAATTTGTTCCGGGTAATAAGAGACAGCCCGGAGCATTTAGGAGGGGCAACTGTTTGACATGGCGGTTGCCCTTTTTATTTGTTCTTCTGCTTTATCGTCTCCGCAAGGCCACCGCCAAAGTAGAAGCCGACAATCAGCAACATAATCTCGCCAATCCAGAAGTCACCTAAGATAGCCTTCACGCCCTCAATGTCACCCTTGCCGGCAAGCGTCATGCCGAGCGTGATGGCAAAGCATATCAGGAAGGTAAACGTAAACATCAGCGCAAGGTAACGCTGTGCTAGCTTGAATGGCTGGTATGCCTGTAGCAGGTCTGTCTTCGCCTTGCTGACAGCCGCCATCTCCTCTTCAGTCGAGGTGTGCATACTGTCGATAAGCTCCATGCCCTTCTTAACAACGTCTCCGCTGCCGAGAATTTTTCCAAGGATAGGTAGTATCATTTTAGTAACTCCATACGTTTGACCGGGGTGGCTTGGTGTAGATGTCCAGATGCAGGAAGCGATTGCGCCCTGACTGCGCAACACCGATGCCGGTAAACCCCATGTTAAGCGCAAGCCCCAATAGGTGGTATGCGTCTTGCCCATTACACGCGATGTCTACAGCCAGCCCCATTGTGTGGATGCCCGGCTTATCCTTTGCCGCTTCGATGGGGTGCGTGATATCACGGTAGCCGCTGGTCACCGTCATGCCTTTGCCGTAGTGGTCGCGCAGCTTCTGCAACTTAGCCATGAAGGCAGGCTCCATGTCGCACTTGCCGCTGTGACTACAGGTAAACTCAGCCTCGGTAAAGTTTGGGTAATCATCCCAGTTCATCATGTCTCACCTCGCATAACTCTGATGGCGTGTTGCCAGCTATTTATCTCTACGTCCGGGTCGTCGAACCGCTTTGGGTTTATCCGCTTGCTCACGGCAGTTAGCTCCGGCAACGCTGTGAACAGCACCCGGCGCTTTTCGATTGCAACCGTTGCCATAATATCATAGTCACCGCGCACCGGCTTTTTCTTTTTCAGCCCGGAGCCGTAGTTAAAATGATACGTCGGTTGCCTGCCGTCATACTCTTGGCGCAACCGCCCTGACTTAACCTGTATCGTGATAAACCCCAGCTCATCCCAAGCGCAAAGGTCTACCTTGTCTTGCTGTGCCATCGCGCAACCCTTGATGCCGGGCAACAATAGTATCGCGGCGCATGCCAGATGCTCTCCAATTAGCCCTGTCCGGGTCTCTCCGCTCACGAAGCCAACATCACAGAGCCGACCAAGCACACAGCCACAAACGCGATTGCAAGTAGCGCAATGCCCACAGTCTTTAGTGTCTCGTAAAGTTCGTGTTGCTTGCGGTTCTGTTCTATCTGCGCCTGCTTCGCAACTTCCTTGGCTTCTTGTATCCGCCGGGCGCGTTCATTCACGATGCCCTGCCAAGTGCCATGCCCGAAGCGCTGGTCTACTAGGACGCTGACCTCGTATAATTTTTCTGCGGCAACCTTCGCGTCTATTGTTTCCTTCGCTACGCTGTTCACGCTGAACTGACTAGCCCCGGCCTTCTTGTTGCGCGCCTTCTGCGCCTGCTGCTCTCCGAGGAACAGGTCATCTATCTGCCCGGCGATGTCCGATATATCGTTAGCGGTTGACATGGCTGACTTGATGCCATCGACCGCGCTCTTGACTAACGCTAAACCTGCAAGTGTTTCAGCTATCACGCTTCGGCCCCCAGAATATTTGATAGACCCGGTACGCACCAACAATCATAGCCGCCGCTGCCGCGAAGAACCCGAACCAGTCTGTCAGTGCGTTTACCCATAAAGGCGCAGTGATGCCGCTAGCCACAATGACTATGTCGGTGTGTGCATCTTTCATTCTATAGCTCATCAGGCCAGTTGTTAATTGGCGCTTTGCCAGTTGGGTTTCCATCGCTGTCAACAGGCGTGTCGAACAACCCTTTGAACGCATTTATGTCTGATGCGTTATCTATCACTGTCTCGATTGTTCCGCTGGCAGTGCGAACAGCGGCTCTGTAATTTGCAACCGCTGTACTCAATGTCTTACTGCTATCTTCTTGCAGACGAATAACCATCCAGTCAGTGCCAGCTAACAACGCACCAGCCGTAACTTTTGTCTGCGCTTTATACTGTGACTTCAGCCCAAGAGTTACGCCTTGTTCACCTGTCTCAGTGTCGGTCACAGCGTTACCATCTTCGTCTACCCAGAGCGTGTCGTCTAAGTCACGAGCTACGTCAGCCGACCAATAAAATTTATTGTCAAATGGTGCTGGGTCATCTTCCCAAACAAGCCCTTTGTCAGCTTTTGTGTTTGCATCCCACAGCATCCAATTATACGGATGCTGAGTACCAGAGATATCAACCCAAGCCTTGCCAGCCCGAATGATTTTGTTATTGTATTTCCACATTGTAAGCTCCTACTTAGCGTTGGAATATTTGAACGGAGATTCGGCAAATGCGAGATAGATATAGCCTTTATTAGAGCCGACTTCACCGTAAGAGTTTCTAATTTTGAACCCATTAGATAAGAAATCTATAGGCACACCTCTTACTGATTCATCATCAATATTATTATTAGCCTCTAAGTTAAAACCAACAGGATTTGTCGGCGACCTTTTGTTGTCGTAGATAACCCAATCATATCCACTACCACCCTGCGTGTATGACTTGCACATGACCCATGCAGGTCGGAAACCTAAATGCACATATGTGTTGTCTGAGGCATTTAATCCGGTGTAACTGCCAGCCTTGCAATACTGATCTATGTCTGTGAAACAATACGCTATGTAAGATGAAGCTGCGTCATTGCTGTTAATTGAAGCCGCACTACCAACCGTAAAAACAGTACTATTGAAAGCGGTGTCATTAAAAATTGTAGCTAAATCAGCTTTCGCCGCATTTGTGTCCAACGCTAGATAATGCGTAGACGCAACGTCTTTATGTTGAACTCGCCATCCGCCAGCGGCATCAAGACGCTTAACCATAATCATTGTCGGTGTTGTGGCTACACCATCAACCGTTAAATTATGTGGTATTGTATGACCCGCAGTTCCATTACCAACATACTTAATGATAGAAAAACCAGACTCAGTATTTACAGAACCAGTGTAAGTTTTTGCCGTGCCTGACCCTGTTGTTGCGCCAGAGACTGCTGTGCCAGCAAGCCAGTTCCAAGATACATAACCTCTGGTGTTACTATTAGTGTTTGCATCGTTTCCAACAGTAAATCCATCAGAATCAAATGATGTAAATCTAGTTGTGCTTTCAAACTCAGCATTATTTTCATTAGAGTTTAAAGACTTACCAGCACCTCTAACTGAATCATAAAGCATGTGCCAATTAGTGCTATCTCTGCGTTTTATCCAAGTAAAATTCGATTCGAAATTTACGCCAGTAATGCTTTGAGTTCCACCGTTGCCTGTGTAAAGCACCGTGTTAAAATAATCCTCGCCCGAAATTATGCTAGGCTCAGGCAGGTTGGCTGAACACAATGCGAGGCCAGTAGGCGGCGTGTAGTAAAAGTCACCCTGCCCGTTGGCGTCTGCGTTGCCCTGCGCTGTTTCGTTACCAGCAAAACTGCTGTCTTGTCCGAAGTTCCAATTATAGTTTGCGGAACTTCCACTGCTGTCTGACGTGCAGCCGAAATATTGCACATTATCTGTGTCACCAACCGTTTCTGTAGTGACTGAAGAATTGTTTTTGTAAAATGTAACAGTCCCCGAAGACACATCATAAGTTATCGACATAATGTCGCCTTCGGTAAATGTGCCAACCCCTGTCTGAGTATCTGTGCCATCACGATTTATCACACCGTCACTACGATACATCACTCTTGGGTTCCAGCTTTTCGGATTGCCAAAAACGCCGATAGCCCAATAGGTAGAAGATTTGCTACCAATTCTAACTTCAGCGTAGCTGTCATCTGTTCCCAAAGAGTCAACTGGCATCGTTGCCAACGCAATGCGCTGGTCTGTTGTGGTACTAGTCCATTTTAAATTACCTTCAGAAAACGTACCGTCTGGGTTGTTCAGCGGATTTAAAGTAGCAAAATTATTCGTTGGGCTGTCTGGCACAACATCGCTTGCGACAAGGGTAGGGCTACCACCACCGGAAGGAGCAAAGTCATTGTTTTTGCCTGACACATCATTGCCGATTGCACTGCTGTCTGAGAAATCGAGGTGAAAACCATTTTGCCCAAACGTCAGGCCGCTGACATCTTTGGCTACCCATATACCGTCCTTGAGTTCCCCGAAGCTGTCAGGACCAAGTGCGCTTCCATCAACAAATACAACGTCTGCCATATATCCATCGAAAAATATATCGTCAGCATCAGTGCGGCGAGAGCCTATGTTGTGTTGATTAGTTCTGTTAATCATGGCTTCGTGGTTATTATCAACGTGGTTAGTTATTGATTCCTCTTGAATAACACCATTCACATATATTTTTAACCTGTCATCGGCAGTAGCAACATTATCAGTATTTCTTACGATAGTTAAATTGTACCAAGCTGATACGTCTCTGTATTTTGCAACTGTAACTAACTGACCTTTTACGGTGCCGCCTATTCTTTCAATCCAAACGAGATTGTCATTTGCGTCAAACGCAAAATAATCTCTATTGTTGTTGTTTGTTCCAGAAGACCATAGCGATTGATATGCTCCAAGCTTTGCGCGTTTGACCCAACAACTCCAAGTCCAAGTTTTTAAATTACCATCACTAGCAAACGGGTCTGCTGAATTATCAAGCATAGCACTATCGCCATCCGCAAAACGCAAGCTCTGGTCTATGCTGTGCGGATAAAAAGATGCGGCTCCTGTACTAGCCATCCAAACATCATTTGAGAAATTAGCCATTATGCAAACCCTAGTTGTGGCGCTCCGAGCAGGATGCTGTTGTCTGCTTTAATAACGTAAGGCACAACATCATACGCATTATTCGTTGCTGAGATTGTTAATCCAGCACCGCCCACTGTTTCGTAGTCAGCGTGTAATGATAGCGTTGCCGCTGCACCCGATGATGGATTGATAAAGATAATAGTGCCTGTCTGACCCACATTACCAGCTTCAGTTGATGGAGCCGCAAGCGTGTTAGCGCCAGCCGCTAATGTAATGATGAAGTTCTGGTATGTGTCGAAGTCTAGCGTCAGGGCAGAGCCGGTGTATGTGCTTGGCACCTGCGCCTTGGTGAATACGTTGGTCACATCTTTCGCAACAATGTCAGCGTCAAATGCTTGCACGTTTGTGCCTATCACAAGACCAAGGTTTGTGCGCGCAGTGCCAGCGTTATTCAAGTCTGATAGATTGTTCGCCGCCGCGAGAAGGCCAGAGGTAGAAACCGCCGCAACCTGCCAAGCAGAACCGTTGTAAACCTTTAGCACGTTTGACGCGGTGTTAAAGTACAGGTCACCCGCATTAAGCGCGCCGCCGTCATTGTCAACCGTTGGGTCAGAAGACTTTGCGCCGAGGTAAGTGTCGTCGAAATTATCCGCCGCTAATTCTGCCGCCGCTTGTGCGGCTTGTGCGGCTGTTACGTTATCGCCTGTTGTCACAACGTCAGCATTAGTCAACACGACATCAGCGTTTGTAGAAACCACATCAGCCGCAGTTAGCACTGCATCCGCTGCCGCATCTACCGCGCTAGCCGCCGCCGCTGTGGCACTAGCACCTGCCGCTTCTGCGTCAACGACTAGGTCAAACTTAGCCGCATCTGTGTTAGTTTTAATCGGCGTTGACCCGCTAGATGTGTGTGCAGTGTTTACGCGATAGACGTTGCTGTTGCTAGCGTCCTTCACCAAGTCGCGCACAGTAAAGGAAACGCCTGCCGCCCAGTTACCGCGCCAGTTGCCGATATCCTCACCGACAGTTGGGTTACCGTTTGTATCGAAGGCAAGCGTCTTACCAGCGCGTGACGCTTTAGCTGGTAGCGTCATGTCAATAACGCCGCCGTCTTCAGCTAGCGCTGGGTCAAATACAGGAGCGCGCATTGTGCGCTTCGCTTCTTCAGCTACCTGCTGGTCAAAGATAGTCAGCGCATCGAGCTGTTCGTTTAATGATGAGGCTAGCAGGTCACCGGCTGTAACGAAGTCTGTCACGCGCTCGATGGCACGCGCACCCACAACAACAATTTGGTCTGCCGACACAGGCGTCTGCGGTACGTTACCACCGCCATTCACAACGATAGTGACAGCGCCAGTTCCATTAGCGTTAATCGCCACGGTGAAGTCTGTAGTCAGCGTCAGCTTTGTTGCGTTGAAGTATACGGCTAAGTCGCCGCTATTTAAAATTTCAAACGTGAAGGCATAAGGCCCAGTACCGGCTGAACCAGAGAACACCTTCCGTCGTGTTACTGCATTGATGTTATAGTCAGCCATGTCTTTGCTCCTTGGTGGTACTATACCGCATTTTCGTTATTTATTGAAGTTGCTCTTTCTTTGATTGAAGCGACGGCGTGTCAGCAAACAATCTGTCTCTGCCGCCCTGCCGGTAGGCAAATATAATGTTGTTAAACGCCTGATGCTGGTTCTCTTCTTCAGCCGCTTGGTACTCAGGGTTTTTGATTAACGTCATCAGCTCGTCTGCCAATGTCTGCCCTGTCTCGTATCCCGGCTCACCCGGCAACAAACCGCTATGGTCCATCGTGTTCATGTTAGTTATCATCTCGTTATACTGCACATTGTTCAGCAGCACACCGTGTTGCTTTGACTTCGGCATCGAGATGCCCTGACCCAGCCGGATAATCTCATCGTCTAGCGGTGTGTAGACCGTCTCCTTTATCCGTATTGGCGACCAGAACTCCCACGCCTCGCCAGTGCCGGCTGTGATTTCTTCGCCCCACAGGTTCAGCTTTGGTGGCACTGTCTTGCTGAAGAATGGGTTTCTCGCTTGAGCCTGTGCCAGCGCTGTATAGAAGCCACGCGCAAAGGTTGGTAGCTGTGTCGGGTCTTCGCCAAACAAGCCTTCTTCTGGCAACATAGTAGAGCGAACCGTCGGGTCCATTTGCCGTTCGATACCAGCGCTGAATGACGACACGCTCGGCAGTAACGCCAGACCTGTCTCTGTCGCTTTCTTTGCGAAGAACTCTTGCAGCTTGATGCCTCTCTGCTTTGTATCCTGCAAAGTAAAGATAGACGTTAGCTCTTCCACGCCCTGTAGCAGTGGCATGTTCATCATGTACTCTTGCATTCCAACCGTAGCCGCAACAGCAAGAGCCTCTATCTGGCCCATGTCGTCGTCATAGTTGGAGTAGTACGCAAAGTCTGCCGCCATTGCTAACAGCCCGGAGATAGGGTCTAGCTTGGAATAAGTGATAGACGTATATGTGCCATCCCACAAACCATCATCGTCGTAGTTCTTCAAGTTAATGCTGTACGGCTGAACGCCTTTGCGCGCCATTGCTTGCCGCACCTTCGGGCTTGGCGGCCCAGAGCCAACAATAAACATGTCGCTGTCTTCGCCTATTAGCCCCTGCGCGTGATAAGCAAAAGTCGCCATCACAGCAGAACCTGTGCCAACACGCGCTATAGCTAAGTCGGCTTCGCGCCCACCAGCCTTGATTGTTTTGTAGAAGCCGGGATTGAGCGCCATGATAGGAGAGCGCGTTAGCGTCTCTTTCATAACATTGGTGGGCGTCTTGTAGAATGGCACAATGATTTTAGCTAGCGGGTGAGACATGCCACCTTGGATGTCGCCAAGCCAGCCATCGAGGTCACCTTGGAACGTGCCTATCTCAGACTGCGCCTCTGCCTCTTTTGTTATTGTAGGGTTTGGGTTGTTCTTAATCTTGGTGCGTTCTACCGCCGCCAGCATGTTAGCCTCTTGCTCACTCTTACCAGCCTTGATAGCCGCGTCGTATGTGTTGCCGGCGACAATCTCAGCCTGCTCGTTTATCGACATGCGGTAGCCAATGCCCTTAAAGAATGCGTCCTCTGCAAGCAATGCGCGACCACCCGCTCTCATCGTTGAGCCAAACACGTTTAGCGCTGCGGCTGATACGTTGCCCTCCCTTACCATGCGATAGATTTCTGTCATGTCGCCAGTAGATCCAATCGCTACCGGGCGGCGCACATCAATCTTTGTCGCGCCAGAAGGTGCCTCAGTAACTATAGTTTTACCCGCCACAATCAGCGCTTCTTTCCAGCCCTCGCGGATGCCCTCAAGCTGTGCAACGCCCTCTCTGAATTTTACATAGTCTGGGTCGCCAGTCAGCGTGCTACGCACTTTGCCAACACCAGATGCGACAAACGTCTCTAGTGTGCGAAGCGTCATAAAGGAAGCATTGCCAGCTATGTTCACGGCGTGCGTAACCGGCAATGACAAAATAGAGTTAATCCATATCTCTGTGATAACGTCCATGCCGCGACCAAGAGCGCCAGCAGATGCCGCCATAAACTTATTCTTGGCGCGTGTAGTTGGAAGAGACGCATATAAAATGCCGAGATGCTCTATTTGTTCTGGGCCATCAGCGCCAAGCAACGCGCTGAAGTTATCCGCTATCTCCTCGATGCGCGGCATATCAACAGCCTTTTGCAATGCGCCCATCGCGTAGGTAGAACGCGCCGCCTCTGAGCCGCCGCCTGATAACTGCACAGAAAGCCGCTGTGTAAGCGTTAGCATCTGCGCCCACTTCGCCATAGCAAGCTGGCGCTCTACGCCCTCTGGCATATCCTGCGCCGCCTCAAATAGCTCTCTGGTTTTCTGGAAGGTAGAGCGCACAGCCAGAACACCGCCGACAACTTCTTCGGCTGGTAGCGGAGCGCCCATCTTTCTGTTTAGTATTCTTTCAACGATTTGGTCTGCACCGATATCGTCGGCAAGGTTTATCAGCGCGTCGATGTTTAGCGTGCCGCGCCGGGCATCTTCAAACAAATCCGCATTGGCTGACTTTAGCTGACCAAACCAGTCAGCCATTTCTTGGTCATCCATGCCAGCATAAATCTCAGGAAGGTTTATGCCCTTAACATAGTCACCGCCCATAGCCCGGTTAATGTCGTCAATCTCTTCTTCCGGCATCTGCCTAATAAGCAAACGTCCGCCACGCTCTTGAATAGGCACATCAGGTAAGCCCGGCGTGACAACTCTCTCTGCTTCGGTTGCGCGTTCACTTAGATACTTAGCGCCTGCACGAACAATGTCACCAAGGCCGGCAACCTGCACTTCTTCGGCTGATACGTCAGGCGCGTCTTGCCTTGCTTCCATACCGCTAACCAGCGCCTCTTGAACGCCGGGGTCTGATGCAAACTGCGGCTCTTCCTCTGTCGGTATAGGCGGCGCAGGATTTTCAGCGGCGTCCTCTTCAACGAGAATACTTTTAGCTTCCTGCTCTGCTTGCGCGGCAGTTACAGTCTCATCGACTTTTTGCTCAAGCTCCTGCGTCATCAACTTCGCCTTCCTGCTGTGATGCTGTGACAGCGCCAATAGCCACTGGCCCAACAATACCATATTTCTCAAGTATCTTAATCATCTTATCGTCGAATACGACGTAATTCATTTTAGCATCTGCCGCATCTACGCTTGCACCGCGTGAGCCAGCGGCTCGGTACTTGATGCCCGGCACGCCTTGCTCTAACAATTTTTCAGACAGTATCTTGTCGGCTTTGCCCGGCTCTATTTTACCCATTTTTATGTCATCAATGATGCGTCCTTTGAGGCTATCAAGAACCATAGGCATTGGCCGGCGCATAGCCAAATCAATCTGTGATTTTGGATTTTTTTGACCAACTAGGTTTTTTTCAACCTGATATCCAACCGCCTTTAGCGCATCTTGCACTTTCTTTGGCTGGTCAGCAAACGTGGCTTGGTAGTCCAGCATATCTTCTGGCTTTGGCTCAATGGCAACTTTGTACATTTTGCCTTCTTGGCTTGATGCTACAGGCGTAGCTGTAAAAGTGTCGCCGGAAAGACTTTTAAGCAAACTTAAAGATGTCCCGTCAGGCATTTCAATTAACAAAACACCGTCTCTATCAAATGCCATAAGCTGGTTGTTTACATAACTTTCGCTTGGCGCTTCGCCGCGTTGCACCGCAAGCGCGTTATCAATAACCTCTTCGGCATCACCAAAAACATAATGCCTATAATCATCTTCGACTGTAAAAGGCACATTTGTTTGCACAGCTTTAGCGGCATCTTCTTTGCTATCGTAGCTTAATTTTTTTGCTTGCTCTGAAACAGTTTCCTTATAAAACTTAGCAATGTCCTCGCTGTCAGTAAAATACAACCCATAGCCATAGGCTTGCGCGCCTTCACCTGTGCCAATCTTCTCTAGCTTAAACTCGTCAAAGTCTGAGCCTGACCCATGGAACGCAATTACGCCGGGCTCAGTTTCTGTGGGTGGTTTCAATGATGCGTTAAGTTCTGGCGCTTCCACACCACCACGCATCGCCTTCACAGCGTCACCAGCCGCCGCGATAGCCGGGTCAGGGTCAACGCCCATGCCAGCCGTAAACGAGCTGTCAGCGTCCGCCATACGCGCCTTTGCGGCATCGCTAGCGCCTTCGATAACGTCGCCGGCTTTTGATGCGCCAGCTCGGACAAGCGGCACACCTTTTTGGACAATGGTTTTAGCCGCGCCGCCTGCGCCGAAGAAGCTGCCGACGGTGATGGCCTCATCCATGACCTTTAACTGCTGTTCATCATAGCCAGCTTTCTCGCCCATGCTTAAAAGCATCTGACGTGCGCCTTCGCCATAGCCAGTCTCGAACTGGTTCACGACACCATCAAGAAAACCTTGGAAGCGCGTTTGGTCTGCGTCAGGAAACGCGGCTTTGTATGCGCCCTCAAATAAACCGATAGCTAGGTCTAAGGCTTCAGCGGTGCCAACAGCGGTTCCGCCTGCTAGACCAGTAAGGCTGGGCAGAAAATCTTTTTTGGTTTGCTCAAAAGATTGCGCCTCACGCTTTGGCGGCATGTTGCGTAACGGTATTTGCAGGTCAAACCCGGTTGCACCCACGCGCACTGGCTCAACAGTGACATTACCGTTTGCGTCCTGTACAGATTGAACCGGCTGACCTAGTTCAGCGGCGTTGTAGATTGACGCAATTTGCTCTTCCAAGTTCATTACTGGTTATCCTTCACCGTCTTAACAAAGCCTGAGTAGTCGTCTATTAGTTTGTTATTATTTTTAGCTATAAGCGCTGCTGATATTTCGTCTATTGTTGCCCCGGCGCTTAGACCTAGTTTGCCGCGTAACACTTCGACCTCTGTTTTTGCTTTTGCTAATACTTGTGGCTCTGCCTTGTCTTTTTCTTCAAGGTATTTCTTCGCCATGCTCTCAGCAAGCGAGACAATATCTACATCTGGGTCAGTGTCTTTTGCTCTTCGCAAGTCTATTTGTATTTTGGCAACTGCTTGCATCGCTTCTCGTTGTTTAGCGCCGGGATTAAACAAAGCCTTATCAGGCAACCCAATCATAGCTTTAACGCGAGATGTCGCGTCTCTAAAGCGGTTATCTCTAAATGATATGACCGCCGCTAGCTGTTCTTTGTATGTGGCAGCGCTTAAATTGCCGTCCGTATATTCTTTTGTAACGGCTTCCTGTGTTAGCAATTTATTTACAGCAAGTAGCTCTAAACGAACAATCGCCTCGCCATCATCAACATTAACATCCTTGGCAATCGCCAAGGCCAAAGCCCTATATTTTTCTGGTGCGTTAATTTTTATTTGCTCCATAGCCGTATCAACGCCGTCTTTGTCTTTTGCAATCTGCGCATCAGCTAAATTAACAAGGCCGGCTTCGTAATTGTCCTCTTTCTTTTTCTCAATCTGCGCCTCAAACGCATTTTCTACGCCGATGCTTGCTGTTATCGCGTCCTGCGACGCCTTAATCGCTGTTGCCCTTTGCGTGTCCGTCATGTTCACGCCCCATATATCAGCCATTCTAGCGTCTGTTATTTTGCCAGTGCGCAGTTCAGCTAAGTGCTTTATCGGAGCTTCCATCACCCACTGAGACACCTCGGTGTCAAACATCACATTAACCTTATCGTCAAACTGCTTTAGGTATTTTTGCACAGCGGCTTTGTCGGCTACACTAGCGCCAATGCCTTGCAGGTGCGTTCTAATGTGCGTTAGCTTATCAGCGATGCCGATATAATCTTGAGCGCCTTCTATCATTGCTTGAGAGCCAGTTTCAAACACGTCTTCAATGTTGCTATCAACAAGTTTATTACCATCAGCGTCTGTTAAACCATTAACGATAGCGTCCATCTGGCTTGTTGCAAAAAGCTGGTCTTGCGCCTCTTGTTTGTCCAGTAGCTTTTGCGAATAAGCCAGCACCACCGAGTTACCATGCGTCGATAACGAGGAGCGAAACTTCAATGCCGCAGATGGGCTGACATCCTGTATTGTCGATGTGTAGCCATCGATAACCGCTGTCATGCTATCGACCAGTGACGACACCGGCTTGTCAGTCGCCTGCGCGTCTAATCTTAGACGCATGATTTCCTGACGTGCGGATATATCGAAGTTGGTCGTGATGCTACCGAGCGCGGCTTCACGCGCCGCCTTGCCAAACACTGTTGACTGGTCACCCGGCACAATGTCTTCGATGTTGCCGTCTGCATCTTCTAGCTGTTGTTTTGTTGGCGCGTTCTCCACGCCATACTGCGCGCCCTCGATAAGTGCAGTCTCTTCCATTTTCTTGAACGCAAACTGCGAGACTTTGTCTAAGCTGTTAGCGATTGCGTCGTAAACACGCGCCTGCGCTGCGCCTGTCTGCGTGTAGTCCACGGTCGGCAGTGACGGTATGCTTACACCCAGTGGGCGATATTTAGGTAAACGCTCTGCCATTACTGCAACCTCATAAATGTGTTTACGCCAGTTGGATCCACTATACTACTATAGCTAGTAGACACCCCAACCTGTAGTGGCTGGTATGTTGCTGCCGGGGCAGATGCCATAGGCCCAACTGACCCGCCGCCAGATGGTGCGCCGCCAAGCTGTGACCCCATGTAACCAGCAGATGCAATGCTAGCAACGGCTTGTATCTTAGCCGCCTGCATGATCGCCTTCGCCTGCTTGTGGTACTCTAGCGCTTGTAACTCGCCCTGCCGGGTCACAATCGTCTGACCCTCTTGCGTGTTGTAGAACTCCCCGGACCCGGCTGACAACGTCAGGAACCGCAACGCCGCAGAGTTACCAGAGGACGGGTCAACATTGCCTGCGCCTGCTCTAGCGTTTTGCGTTGCCATCGTTGCTAGCATATTGTCCAGAACAGAGACGCCTTGTTGCTTGTACTTTAACGCATCTTGGCGCGCCTTCATGCGCGCCATAGTTGCCTGATTAGCTAAACCGCCGGCTTGCGCTTGTGCGCCTTTTAAAGATGCCGCCGCTCCAACAGCGGCTATTGCCATAGGTATTGCTACTTGTGCCATGCTATTGCCCCGCGCTTACTTTGTACTCAATACCCAGCACCGTCATTTTTAGCGGCACGTTTTGAGTTAATGTTATCTGACCGTCGTATGTATAACCGAGCATCCCATTTATGGTTTTGATGCCGGTGTATGCCTGCACAGATGAGCCAAGAACGTCTGGCCCAAATGAGCGAAATGGTATTAGCGAACCATTGACCAACAATGATTGCGTCTCGAACAGCTCTGCGTTTACTTCAAAGATGCGTTTCTTAAAGCCTTTGAGTGAACCGCTAGATAGGTTTGGCTCGACTGGTAACGTCTTCATCTCCGGCGTAAAGTTCAAACCGACCTGATGGCTAGACGTTGCCGCCCTTGCAAAAGTAATTGTGTAAGGCGAAGCGCCAACAGTTTGCGTTGGCTCTACAACGCCATCCCGGATAATCTGCACAACCTCATCTTCGAGATGCGCCATAGTAACAGAGGATGCAGCGCCGCCTGTCTTTGAGCAATCGAGCAAGGCGTCAGGGTCAAAGACCTCAACATAATAAACATCTGCGTCGTTCACGTTGCGCTTTGTCACAACGTAGATGTCGTCCACGTCAACGCCGATATTTAGGAAGCTGCCGTCTGTGGTCCACTCGCTGGGCGCAATCACGTTCTGACTGCGTAGCAATGTGTAGCACGCGATAGAGCCATCATCTCCATTTACCAGCATTAGCCGGTCACCCTCGTCGGTGCCTGTCGCAACGCGCACAACCATTTCTTCTGGCGTCTTTAGCAGGTGAGACGATAGCAGTGATATCTTTGCAGAGGTGTAGGCTTGCACAGCATCGCTAAACACGAACTCTTGCAACGCCTTGCCCTGCCGCTGGATGAATAGCGTTGCGCCGTCCACGTTCTGAACGCGCAAGCCCGGCTTCATACCAAACGCAGTTTGCGATTTTACAATAAGGTTTGTTGGGGTAATAGGGTCATCCAGCGTTTGCGGCACATAAAACTCGGCCCCTGTTGTGAATACCTGTAGGTTCCGCCCAGCGTACATATCAACGATTGCATTAAATGTTCCTGTGTCTAGCGACGCCTCAACAGAAGCATCAGCTAATGCTTCGCCGGGGTCGAAGTTAAAGAAGTCGGAAACACGGCTACCCCATATTGTAGACGGCCTCTGTTTGGACCCGCCAAAGTATAACCGGCCTTCGTGAAATACGACACTGCGAGGCCAGCCACGCGTTGACGACCATGTATTCTCAAAGCCGTATTCCAGCTCCCAGTTGCCAGAAGTTATTGCGTCGGTGTCGAAGAAAGGCACCTCAACAAACGCTTTGACGACAGTGTTGCTTACGAACTCTGTTATGCGCGCACGACCAAAGCCGTTACTGGATACAACGTATTCATCAACGCTATCTTCGCCAAACGCTTTAACTGTGTATTGCGTTGTGTTGTCTGGCGCTGGGTCAAATGCCGGATACACTGTTGCGACCTTAGTGCTTGCAACGTAGTCCGATATATGTCGGTGCTGACCTGACCCGGTGCCGCCAGTTAGATGAAGCGACAATCCGTTACACTGGTCGTCTGACGTGTAGGTTGTAGCGCTCTTTAATGTAATTGTTGTTGATGAGCCGGCCTGTGCTGTGCCGCTGTCGGTTGTCACAGAAGACGCAGTTATCGTAATGTTTCCGCTGGCAGCGCTCGGTGTTATCGTGAAAGTGGGTGTGTCAATGTTAAGCGTGAAAGCGTATTTAGGTATGTGCGAAAATGTCAGCGTGCTAGCTGTCCAGTCTGCATCCGTAGCACCGCGCACAATAGTGATAGGCTCTAGGTCTTCGTGAACCACGATGACAGTGTCAGCGGATTGCACCCAATTCATCTCAGGCAAGATAGCCGCTGTGAGCGCACTCACTGTCAGGAATGCGTCGCTGCCACCGTTGATAGCTGTGATTTGCGCGCCGTTCTTGAACACATACATTTTGCCCGGTGTGAACACCAGCATGTAACTGTCATTAACGCTAAACTCAAAAGACACCATGCGGACAGCGTTAGCCGCACCAGCATCGAGCGCCGCAATAAACTTGGTGCCATCCCGGCGCACTGCACCGCCCTGCGGCTGGATGCTTACATTCTTAGCTGTAGTCAGCGCAGACTTATACTGAGCTATGTCAGTACGCGCCCGGAGCTTCGGGTCTATCTCGCCAGCCGTGAAGTCATTCTGTATTTGTATAATCCGGCTCATGCTAGAACCTTATGTCAGATATCGGAAACTCTTGTATAGTTTGCGCTGGTCTGTCAGCGCCGTCGATGTTGATTGCAACACGCACTAGACCGCCGCGCATGTTCTCTGACGGCGCGCCAAAAGCCCTTGCATGGAAATAGTCAGCTTTGCTTATCTGGTCAGTAATAGGTTCTGCGAACTCTGCGGCAAGCGCTGTCTTTAACAGGCGCACAAAGTATGGCGGGAAGGTAAACTCTTCGGCTTGAAACTGGTAGTCAATCCAAAGCTCTTCAAAATTTGTGTATAGACCGCCAGAGTAAATCTCGAAATCCCTGACAGTTGTGGCACCAACAGAGCTTGTGTTGAATACAGCCTTGGGGTTGCCAAGCATATCGCCGGGAAGCTGGAACACATACTTCCATTCGTTAATCGGCGCATCTGCTAGACGTGCCAGCTTGGTCTTTTTAATAGACCAGCTATACGCATACTGCATAAGGATGCTGTCGCGGACATCGTCATAGAGACGGTCTGCAACCTGCGCTTCGTCGGTGCCAGTGCCAAAGCTAGATAAAGGTGTAGCACCCAACATAATGAGCGCCTCAGAACAGATAGATAGTTTGGTATCACCAGCCGCCATGTCAGCACTCCGCAATAGAAGGTTGGGGCGACCGAAGCCGCCCCAACTCAGGGGGTATTAGTCGCTGTCTGTGTTAGCCAGAACTGTGCCGTCAGTCACGTCAACAACGCCGGAAGCGTTTGTTAAGACGTAGTTAAATGACACAACCTGTGTGCCACCTGTTGACGAGCGCACCATGATTACATCTCCGACTGCCAAAGTGTCTGACAAGGCGTTAAAGTAACCTTCTGAATTAACAGCGGCAACAGCTTCTGTTGTTGCGTAAGAGTAAAGGCTAGGTGCCACACCCTTTTTGGAAGCGCCAATGACGCCCCATCCGTCTGCTGAAAAAGCCATGTTCTATATCTCCTATTCTGTAGCTGAGATTTTAACGATGCCATCGTCGTCAATGGCAACCGCACCAGCGGAGAACATTGAAGAGACGAGGAACGATGTCTTCTCAGCAATATAGTTGATTTCAGAACGCTGGTTCATGCCAATGCCCATGCCGATTGCATCGCGGTGGAAAGCGAAGCAAGTGCGTGTTGATGGAAGTGGCAAGCCACCTTCATCGCGGTCACCGAGCGTAATGAATTTAAAGCCCAAAAACGAGTCAATTTCACCTGTGCTAAGAGCTTTCACAGTCGCAAAATCACTCGAAGTAAGTTCAGTTTCATCGAGCAATGCCGCTAAACCGTTTGCGTGGATAACCATGCAACGACCTTCAGCAGGTACGTTCTTGACATCGAGAGCCTTCTTAGCTGCTAACAGCTTTGCAAGGTTCATGTTTGTGGTTGAACCGCCAACGCCTGTAGCAACAGTTGATGGTGATGATGCGGCATTCAGCGCGTCGATAACGAGCTGGTCCATGCGGCGTCCGATTGCACCAGCCACAACTTGCACCAATTCGCGGCGCTCGTCGAAGTTGACCTTCTGTTGGCTAAAGATGTCACTGTACTCAGCTGCGATAAAATCTGACATCGTCGCGGTTACCTGTGAGTATGACACGTTAAGCGGTGTCACGTCTGTCTGCGGTACGCGCACAGTCGCGGTGCCTTTCCCGATTTTCGGGAACTTCACTTGATTGCCTTCAACGCCAGACCGTTCACGAACTACACCAGCAAGAGCGCGCTGCGCTTGGAATGCTTGGTGTACTTCTGCATCGAACATCTGGACGAAAGCGTTAGAAATAGCTACTGCCATTTTTTAGTCCTCTCGTTAAGAATGTTTTCAAAAAACCGCTACAGGTATCCGAAGCCGGGCTGTTGCTTGGGCATAAACGCTACGCCCCCAAACGGGTCTGACAGGCCGAAATGGTTGTCCGTCAAGTGGATATTAACAAAAAACATCGCGCCCAGCAAGGGCGCGATATCACTTAGATAAGAGACGCGTCTCGCGTGCCGTAGACCTGCTCGAACATCTTCTCGACCTTTGCACGATATGCAGGGTCTGTCAGATACTCAGGCTTGCCGACCATAGAGTTCAACTCCTCTTTAGATGGCGCGCCATCGATAGGACCGACATCAATCGGCACCGGCTTGTCGCCGTAATAGCTACGCACCTTTTGTAAGGCGCGAAGACCTTGTGCTGTACCGCCCATGATGCGGAACTCCTCAAAGTCGCTGTCTGACCATACGCCTTTGCGTACTAGGCTAGACGCCCAGTCGGTCATTGACTTAATAGCCGCATCAGCGTTTGGGCCTAGCTTTTTGTATTCTTCGTCAAAGCTAATTTGAGCTGTGTCAGCTTCTTGCTCTGCCATGTCAACAATGCTTGTAGCAAGCTGGTCAAACGCACTTTGGCTAACGCCATTTTCCTTTGCCCAGCTTCTGTAAGTCTCAAGCAATGGGTCGTCGTCCGGGATGTTAGCGTTCTTAAATACGCTATCATCATAGGCATCTGGCACCTTGTGCTTACCTTGCGAAAATTTCTTCTGCAATTCGTTGTAAGATTTGACAAGGTTCTCGACATCTGGCCCCTGCTCTTCATCCCAGAACTTATCAGGAAAATAATCCGGCTTAACAAACTCTGTGTCCTCTCCTTCTTTGGCGACAGTGACATCATCGAGAGATGCTGGCCCTGCTTCTGGCTGTACATGTGAAATAGGTTCTTGTGCCGTCTGGTTATCCTCGCCCTCTGTATCCAGAGTAGCTTGGGCCATCAGGCCAGTGTCTTCATTCATAGCGACCTCGCTCGTTGCATCCGCCTTTCTATTTCGCGGACAAGTGAATTTTGCCCCTCTCTAGCAAACCCATGCGAAGCGTCTTCGCCGGGGTACCATGTGGGCTGTTCTATCGTCAGCGACCGCAGATGCTCATGTAGCTTTTGCCCGTCATCGCTGCCGAATACGCGCAGGTATAACCTGTCGATATCGTCTTGGTTGTCCTGCTGTGTCAGTCTTTCCTGCGGCTCTACAGAGCGCAGTCCTTCCCATCCTTCAGTCATTTACTCCCCTTCGACGGCTGGTGCCATCTGTGCTGCCATTTGCGCCGCCTGCATCTGAGCTTGTTGCTCTGCCATCTGCTGACGCTCTTGCGGTGATGTGCGTAGTTCTGCCGGCACGCCGAGCTTGTCAGCCACATGGTCTGCAATCGCACCAGTGCGAACAGCCATCTGACCATCAGGCCCAAGCGCGGAAGCCATCTGCACCCACTGCATCAACTTCTCAATATCGCCCATGTTCTGTGCTTGCGCGATAGGCGACACTGGTGTCACCTTAACTTCTAGGCCGTTCACCTTTAACGGCAACTCAATCAATCCGCGCTCATCCATAACGTATAAAATGCGCGAAACGAGCGGCAACATTGTTTCTGTTATAAGACGACCGAAGGCAGACCCAAGATTTGTGGCTAGCTCAGATATGCGCTGGGAGACTTCTGTCGCGGACCGTGCTGACATATTGTCAGGCGGTAACGTGTCGTCCAAAAGGATTTTTTTCACGTTCATGCGAAGGTCGTTAATTACAATCTGCGAGACGTTAAAGTCGCCAGAGCGTGGCAACATCCGAAGGCTCTCGCCCTGTGGTCCGCCGTTACGCGCAACCGGGATGATTGCACCCGGCGCAATACGGATAGTCTGCGGGTTTAGCACGCCATCATCAGCCGCTGTGTAAACACCAGCGATGGACAGGCTGGCGTTTTTCAGCAACAGCTCAAGCGTTTTGTTTAGCGTCTTGATGTCAGGGATTGCCGTGAGCAGTGGGCCTCTGCCGTAAATCTCACCGGCAACCTTCATGTACCTCGCAACAATCCAAGGCGAAGACTTCATCTCGCGCATCAGGAGCTGGTCTTTACCGTCTTTCGCAATAACATAATAGTGATACATGCCGGTTTCGACATCGAGGCAAGTTGCCTCAATAAGGTCAACTTCTTCGGTCGGCTTCTCATCGACAAGGCGCTGTAGCTTTGCAGACAGCTCGGCGTCTTCCCAGTGCTGGGTAATAGCCTCTGCCTTCATCCGCATACGGCGATAGACGTTATCGACCTTGCCGTGCGCGCCCTCTTCTATACAAACCAAATACTGTGGCACCGCTGTGAAACGTATCGGCGTTAAATCATCTCCGGGTTGTACCAACATCACTGCGGTGCCTACGGCTAAGTCTAACAAAAACTCGCCCATTGCCAAGTCAAAATTGGTTTGACGTAGCAACGCAAACATTTTATCTGAGTAAATGTCTAGCGCGGCCTGCGCCTCTAGTCGGCGCTCCTGCGGGATGTCCTGACCCGGCTCTAGCCGGCACCATGATGAGTAAGGCGGAAACAAGCCAGACTGTATGCGATTAGCAAAGCGCTGTGTCGAATTGATAGCGGTACTGTCGAACACGCGAGACATTTTGTTTTGCCCCGGTGCGTTGCCGCCTTCATAGAAACCGTCATACAAATTGCGCTGTGGTAGCGCGAACTCATAACAGTCTTCGTAAATCTGCCGCCAGTTATCCTTGCGGCTTTGTGCCAATTCGTGGCGCTTGATAATCTGTTCGGGCGTCATCATGCTTTTTTATTCCTATCGGCAAAGTTGCGTGCGCTTTCTTTTGAGCGGAAGCCCCATGCGCGAAGAGCTAGCCCCAAACGTGTAGGCTCACCGTCTTTTCTTTCTGGGCCAGACATGCCGCCAAACCTTGCGGCGAATGATATGCGGCGCGGTGATGTGCCAGACGATAATGGGCGGCGTAAGTTACCACCATCTTTGCTCTCATGGTGCTTACGCCCTGCCTCATTTAAGCCACCTTCGGGGTTTTGGTGCGCCTTCTTAGTCACGCGCCGCCCTCATGTTATCGATAAGGTTCGGGTAAGGGCGACCGGCTTTTGCGGCAGCGCGCATTGCAGAACGCTTTTTCGCAGGTGTTAAGCCCTTCGGCTTGCCGACGCTCTTCGGGCGCTTCTTATCCCAGACTGGTTTAGGCTTCTCCGCCATATCCGCCGCCTTTCTTTTGTGCCATTTTTGTTTTCATGGATGCGCCTGTTACGCGTCCGCCTGTCTGGCGTGCGTATTCTTTAGCCGCTGTCATGCCAGACTTTGTATAAGAGAATGTCCGGGTCTTGCCGTCCTTGGAAACTACCTTCGGCATGTTACGCTCCTAATGTGGTTTGACCTTCGTCAGATGTGCCAAGACGACCGCCTGACAATAACTGTCTGCGACCACCGGCTCTAGCGCGACGTTTCGCGGCGGCGGCCTTTTCTTCTTGCGTTGCCGCAACCGGCCCCTGCTCTGGCTTTTCCGCTACTTTCTCAATTTGTGCTTCTGCTGGGCCTTTGTCCTTAAACAACTCTTTTCCAAGACCTGTGCTTTTAACAACTTTAGCAACAACTGCCGCCATAACTAGCCTCCTAATGTTTTCTTAATGCCAAGCTGTGCGTCTTCGCGGTCTTTGCTTAACAGCATACGCGAACCGCCAGATGCTCTTGAGCGACGACGCGCCGCAATAGCGCGCATCTTTTCTGCCTCTTGCGCTTCGAGGCGCTCTTCTTGGCGCTGTTGTGACGCCGCAATTTCTGGGTCAGGGGGTGGCGGTGTCGGTGTGTCGGGGGCTAGCCCAAATACTTTTAGAATAGCAGCCATTAAAAATACCTCGCATACATAAAATAATCTTGACCCGCTGCACCGTACTTACACAGCAAACCCTCACGCGTGAATTTTAACGCATTTGCCCACCTAACTGCAAACGAATTATCGACCTCTACGGTCATGTGCAATCGATGTAATTGCAACTCGATAGCGATGTGATTGTGATATCTGATAGCGGCCTTAGTAAGTGATATCGGTATGCTCTCAACTAGATAGTCTGTGAGCAACCACATCTCTGCGACGCCGGGCCAGACCTGCACAGAACCAAACGAGCAAACCATCTTGCCCTTATAAATCCCGGTGTAGGCGTGCGGTTGCTCGGCGTACAGCTTCAATATGTCCGCGTAGTTCGGCACCTCGTCAAAACACTTGGCGTCGTAGTGCCTCAAGTTCATGTGGTGCGGGTGCGCCCAGTGGAAGGGCACAAACACAAAGTCGGGATTACTAGAAAACATTGAAGTCCATGTTCGCCTGTATCGGCCTTGTTGCCCCACTGCGGTGACTGTTGCGCGTCATATTGCGATGCTCAGACCCCATCATCAGATAACCGTATGCGTCACCGACGTGCGAATGTTCGTTTTTGTTTGGCGCATCTTTAAACCGTTCCTGACCGCCACCCATCGCAACGCGCTTGAAGTGATAGCCACCAGCTAGCGATTTGCGTACACGCGCACAGCTACGGTCTACGACAAGACCGGGCTTGCCGTCTATCAGCCGGTTCATTGGCGCGGCACCTGCCTCACGGCGAACCATAAAATCGTTAGACGCTGTTGGCTGTGCGCGAAGTCCGATGGTGCGCATATGCTCAAACGCGGTCACCTCGAATATCTCATCGCGCTTTGCACCAGCCGGGTCACCCCAGATGAACACCTCGCTTTTAGGAAAGTGCGTGTTGATGTCCGCCATGAGGTGGTGACAGAACCGCTCTAGGCCCATGTCGAAGGCAACTAGCTCATGCACAACGTGCCACCTGCCGTTAGCCATCTTCTGCCCAAACACAGCCGCTGGCGTTAAACCAAAGTCAAGCCCGATATGAACAGGCCAGCCCGGTTCTATCTCAACGTCGCTGGACATAAGGCTGTCGGAGAACTCCGACCACACCGCCTTGCCGTCCTGCACAAAAACATATTGCGCCCCGGCGTAGCATTGTATCCAGTCCAGCGTTTTACCAGCGAGCTGCTGTTCGTAGTAGCCGGGCGGTAGGTTGTTGGTGTTCTCCGCCTTCGGGTTGTTAATCCAATATTTGCCAGCGCTGTAGATATTCTCCGGGTGTTCCTTCGTGCCTTCGGTAACGCCGCCGGGTTGCTTGTAGAACTTCCACGGATACTTGCCACGAATAGGGTTCTTCTCAGCGAGATTGTGCCACCAGTGATCCGAATCCATCGGGTTAGTACTCATCCAAACACCGCGCCACGGACAGCCGCCATGCTTCTTGGTGGGGAAGCGACCGACACGCGATGTCAGGCCATCGACTACCGCTTTCGGCAGCTCACGCGCTTCGTCAATAAAGCCGCCGGTCAGTTCGAGTGACAACAACTTTCTCACGTCTTTGGGTTGGTCTAGCGCAAGAAAGATGACCTCGCAGTCGAGGCCGGGGTTGCCGTCACGCGGTGGCAACTTAATGTGATGCGTGATCGGCGGCGACCAGCGCATCTGGCCCCATGTGTTCTCAGGAAATATCTCCTGCCACGTCTTAATGGTCGTTGTGCGCAGTTCGGGATAGCTGTTTCTGATTACGGCAAAACGTGTATATCTTACATTGTCCACTGGTGAAGCAGGTTGCTTGACAGCACGCAACATTACCTCGGCTAATGATGCAAAGGTCTTTCCAGAGCCGACTGGACCAAGTAGACCCCTCACAAAACTGTCGTCGTTCAAAAAATCCCATGTGGTCGGGCTTTCACTAAAATCCAAGTTAAGGCCGGACAGTGCATCTGTCGTGGCCTGCTTGGTTCTGCGTTTCGACCTGTCGGTCGCTCTCGGCGCTCTAGCCATTAGATAGATTTCTCCTGACAAAAATTATCGGCAACAAAGGCGGGTGAGCGCTCACCGAAGCCGTGTTTCTCGTAATGCAACCAGCGCAGGTTGTTCTCACGCAGTTGCGCGGCTCTCTTGCATAGCGGCCTGCCGACATAGTCACCGCCGCGAATTATCTCGCACCGGGCCTGCGTAGCTTCGCCAAGGCCGACAACCATGCAGTACATTATCATGTACTCGAACATCACTTAGACCCCGGACTGTTGCGACGGCGCAGAACCATCCGAGCTTGTGAGCCAAAGCGACCGGGGTTTCTCGTCAGGCGGTAGTCGCCGTCCTGCCAAAACTTAACGGTCCTGTCGTTCAAGCGCTTCAGCTCCGCCTTGAACTCATCGATGGTCATATCAGCCGCGTTCATCATTTAGCTTCTCCTCAAGGTTTTGTAGCGCTGCCATAGCGCAGTTTAGTTCATGCGTTAGCTCGCGCACCTGTCGCTCTAGCGCTTCCTTCTCCGGGTCAGTGTCGGGCGTAAACATTACAAACGTAACGTCCTGCTCCTCATCCATTGCGTCCATGTCCAACAGCACGCCCTTGCACTTCGAGCAGACAACCTGTTCAGTCTCAGCGTAACACCTGCCGCGTGTCTCTCCGCCGCAATGGTCGCAAACTTGGTATTCGTTGAAGAACCGCACAAAGCTATTGTGCTTCATCCTCGTTATCTCCGCTGACATCCTTCACCTCATACGTCGTCGTCTTCGGGCCAGTCACGTTAATGCCTATCATACTAGGGCGCTGGTCGTCGCTGTTCGGTTCCAGCAATCCGCGGTGCTTCGCCAATAGCCGCAGGGCAGATAGCTTGTCGTGCATCTCCACCTCGATTTGATTGCCATGCGCGTTTGGCGTTACCTTCACCTTCTTGATAGCGCGCCGGGCGCGTTCCGACAACTGGCTGGACGGCGTGAGCTGTATCTGCCCCATCGCATCCCATGTGATAATATCGGTAGCCTCGGCGCTGCCGATAGCCTCTAGCTCCTGCACAACTGCCTCGCGCTTGTCAGCGTCTGGGCTGGACAGCGCGTGCCGCTTATTGCGAATGGTCGGTGGCTTAGTCATCGCCGTACATCCTATCTGCGATTTCCCCGGCGCAGGCTAGATAGCCGCAACCGTCGATATAGTTATCCATGTGCGCCGGGTTGCCCTTCATGCGCGCAATCTTCAATAACGCCATCATAACACCAACGTCGTCTGCCGCAACGTCGCAATCAAGGTGCAGTGACCAGTATTCCGCGATGAGCCTAAAGTTATCTTCCATATCGCCGTGGTCCGCAGCGCGGTCCTTCGTGACGTACTGCGTTGCCGTTTCTAAAATATCGCGTCTATACATTAACAATCTCCAAGCCGCATGTGTTGCATTTCATTTCGCCGTTTAGCGATGTCTTACATTTCGGGCATAACCCGTTTGCCATTAACCTAGCCATAGAGCCGTCGCCGGTTGCAAAGGTGGCGATGTCTACTTCGTCGATATCGTCACCGCCGCAATGCCGGCAGAAGCCGCCGGTGCTTTCGCCGGGGTGGTACAGGTCGTTATAGTGGTCATGCTCTGTGCCGCAGTCTCGGCAGCGTAGTATCTCGTCAATCATGGGCCAGTTCCTTCGAAAATTTTGCGTGACATCCCCCCGTACACAGCGACGGGGGCGGGGGGCAAGGGGTCAACTTTTTCTGTAGCGCCTGCACACACACCCCACAGCGGCGTGTACATAAGCAAACGAACGTATGTTCTACTGTACATCGAAGTACCCCACTACGTCAGCAAGAGAAGGCACCCCACCCCTTCGCTCTAGAGCCTTATCACACACGGTTAGCGTCGCCGCCTTTACGTCAGCCGCGCAGATATCACGCATCGCCAGACGACGTGCGTGTGCTATCTCATTATCGAACAGCCGCACCTGCCCGGTCGCTTGCTGGACGGCCCTGATGTAGGCCCAGCAAATTTCGCTGGCCTGCGTGTGTGTGTTCTCGTCTCCACCCCTCATACTCCCCTTTTCTTCTATGGGGACGTCTTCTTGGTCAGCGATGAGCTGTAGCGGCTTGGCTATGTGTATGTCCTCGTAAGTCGGCACTGGTTCGTCACCCTCCCACAGCACCTGATACCTGTTCGTTTTCCAACCGCTAGCCGCTATCTGATAGTCCTTGCTGTGAAGCTGACGCACATACTTACGCACCTTCAATCGCTTAACCGCATCATGCACGCTACGACGCTCTGCGTAGCCCGCTACGTTGCACAGCGTTTCCATGCTAGGCCAACACACACCAGCCCTGTTCGTGAAGCTACACAGCGCTCCTAGCACCCTTAACTCACGTTCCTTTATTTCACGGTCCGCGAAGGCGCGCATCGGCATTACTGACCACGGCCTCTTGTTCTCGCTAAAATGGGATGTCGTCATCGAGTATCTCCTTCACTGTCTTAACGTCAGTCACCGTCGCACCCATATCCGCAAAGATGCTACGCGTCTTCTCGACCAGCTTGTTATCAGCCGACCATGCGTTCACGATAGCCGCGACCTCTTCAATGCAATACACCAGCGCGTCTGGCATTTCCTTCTTCATCTCCGGCACGTCATGCCTGTTGCGCACCAGTGCTATCACACCGCCATCCTTCATTGCCGCAGTCCACGCTATCTGCTCTATCTGCCTTCCGCCAAGCTCGGTGGCCTTCTGCTCTAGCACAGCATAAGCGCGTATCGTTACAGCCACCTGCTCCTCAACGTCTATCGGGTCTTCCTTCTCGATAGCCGCGTTCAGCCTATCCATCTGTTGCCAATACCTATCACGCAATGCCTCATCGACTAGCATAGGCAATCTATCGATGCCCCACTTTCGCTCATATTCAGACACAACCCTATCATGCTCTGTCAGGCTGTTCTGTATCTTCCGATAGCTTGCCTCGCTTGTTACCTTCGTACCAAGCAACCGCCTCATCCCTGTACTATCAGGCTTCCTTACTCTTCTCTGCTTTGCCATTACTCTACCCCTTATCCGCGTGTGATATGTGAATGTGAAACCCCTATAGGGTTTTTCACATCACACACACACCATGCGACTATGTGATGTGACGTGTGATTTAACGATTTTACAATCACACATTATCTCCCAAGTCCTTGTTTAACCATACTTTGTTGTCTTCTATGAAAATCACACGCTTTTGCTGTAATGCCGCCCTTGCATCCCTACGCTTGCCACTGGTCAAATCAGGCGTTTTCACACGGTGCGCGTCATGCCAAGCCGTCACTGTGACCCTATCACGACCCAGCTCAACCGCTGTATTACGCAACGCCTGCAACGCTATCGACTGGTCACTTGTCAGCTTCACGCGCCTGCTTTTGCTCGGCGCATCCACCGGCTTCATCACCACCGACACATCATCTATCAGCGCGATAGGCACCATCTCGAAGCACATATCCGGGATAGGCTCTGCATCCTTCTGCTTCTCCACCGACAGCGTGACAACGCTCTCTAGCTTCGCCGTCTTGATAACCGTGTCACACGCACCCAGCAACGCAGTTGACCCACGCATACCACGCGCCGCGTCCTTCCCGCTGTGATGTATCGCCACAACCGCAGACTTTGTGTGCCGCTTTACAGCTTCACACGCATCCACAAACAGCCCCATATCCGTCGAACTGTTCTCATCACCGCCGAGCAACGCCCTCGCGACCGTGTCGATGAACACAGCGCTGAACGTCAGGCCAAGCTCGTCAATCGTGCGCAACAGTCTCTCGATATCCTCTTGCTCGCGGAACCGCACAGCCACCGGCAGGACGTGGAACGGCACTTCATGCGTCATCTTATAGTGCGCCTGCCATGCCTTTATCCGCTTGCCTAGTCCGCCAACGCCCTCACCGGCTATATATAACACCGCACCCGGTGCCACTGCCTGCGTGTGCCACGCCTTCGCGTAAGCCAGCGACAGCGCCATATCAATCGCAACGAATGACTTACCGGCCCCCGGTTCACCATACAGCACGCTAAAACCATGCTTGGTAAACACGCCGTCTACCAGCCATTCCACAGGCGGCATGTTGCGCAGATAGTTGATATCGTATGTCTCGAACACATCCGCACGCGGCTCTGTGTCAGGCTCTACCATGTCAGGCGCGACAGATAACGGCTCGGCAGCTTGCACCAACTGCGCCAGCTCTGCCGTTGTACCGCCCTGCGCGAACCAATCATACACGTCCTGCTTATCCGATAACCCCGGCAGACTAACCCTGCTGACGCTCGATGCGACTGGCATCAGGTTCGCTATAACCATGTCCGCGTGTAACTGCCCCGGCTCATCAGCATCAGGCAACACAATCACCTGACGCCCCTTAAACCATGTATTTAGATCCGCTGACCACTTCTTCGCGCCACCATGACTTGTCGTTGCAACAGCGCCCAGCTTTATCAGCGCTTCCGCACACTTCTCACCCTCGACAACGAATATTGCCTTGTCCGGGTTTTGCATTATGCCGACTAGGTTGTACGGTAGCGGTGTCACATCCTTCATGTTCCACAGCCAGCCGCCATTGCCGTCGGGTTTACGCTGCCGAAACGTCTTCGGCTCGTAGCGCACAACCTGATACGCAACCTCGCCGTCGTCGTTGACGTAGTCGTACACCTTGCTGATGTACTTTGCCGGCGACAGCTTATCTTGTGCCTGCCTCGGCACGCCGAAGCGCTGTTCTAGTATCTCCGGCAGGCTCTTCAGTCCTGCGCCTTCATTGATGCGCACCATGTCAATGACACCGCCGCCTTCGTTAGCCTCGAAGTCGAACCAAGTGCCCTTGCGCGTGTCTACGCTCTTCGAGCCATGATTGCCCCAGCGCAACTCGGTGCCACGCTTTTCAGCAGGCTCACCCCAGTAATGCTTGGCTATCGTCTCGATGTATGCCGCTATGTTTACAGTCATTTCTATCCCCTATCCCCTTTAAAGAAGGGGTGCCGGAAAAGGGAGGAAAACCGGCACCCCTAACAAGCTAGAACAAGTTGGAGGCCTCGTTCTGGCTCGGCGCTACCGACTCTGGAGCCGGCGCGCTAACCGCCGTAGCGGTATCCATTTTGGAGCGGTCGAACCATCCAGTGATGGACCACTCAGGCACCTTGAAGCGGTTCTCGCCTTGAGGTGTATTGACTGTGACAGTCTTTGTGCCGCTGATTGTAACCTGCGGAACCTCGCCGGGATGGTTCGCTCTCTCAGCCTCATACTGGTTATGCAGGCTATCGAACTGACGGATAACCGTCTTTGCCTGCGATGAGAACTCACGCAATCCCATGTCCTTGCCAAACAACCGCACGCGAAACGCCTGCTTGTGTTCGTCGGTCGGGCGTGCAGGCATCTGCTCGCCAACCTTAACCATTTGGAAGTCAGGCGCGCCACTGGCAAACGATAGCCAGCCCACTTCCAGCGTGTCGAAGTCCATCAGGACGGACAACGGCAACGCCATCTCATGGTTACTTTTCTCCCATTCACCAGATGCGTTCTGCGCCCGGTCCTGCCTGATGAAGTCTCCCGCCTTTGCGTCAAACTTAATGATAGGCACGATGTTACCACCGCCCCCGCCTTCGCTTACTAAACCTAAAGCCATGTTTCTACTCTTTCGCTTTGAACTGACGGATAGCGTCCGCCTCGCATTGCCGTATGGCAACTCCTATTTGCATCGCTACCTGTGGCACGATTGCATTACCTAATCCTTTAAGTCGGTCCACCCTTCGGGGTATCCCATGAGCCACTCTACAAACGTCGGGTTCAGCTGCCCAGAAACCCTTTTCCCCTCTGGCTTCTCTACAGCGTAATCCAGCCTGTCTCGCATCGTTTGGTTCTGCCCCGACCCCTTGTGGTCTGACGCTGTCGGTGTGGGCCACATGCTCACCGCTTTCGGCAAGTCGCGCTCTTTGCCCTTCATGCTCCGACCGCTTGGCCCCTTCCAGTCCCTCGCTTGCGGTGTGGGCCACATCCGCGCTTGGTCCGCCAAGTTCGCCCCAAACTTTAGGTCGGGATTGGTCTGGCTGATGCGCCTGCCCCTCTCGTCCAGCTTGCGCGGCCCGCCCGTCCCGTCCGATGTCCTCGGAGTAGCCCACAATCCAGACCCTGTCTCTTCGGTGCGCGGCATCGACACTGCAAGCCGGAACAATAAACGGCCTTGTGGTGTAGCCATCGGCTTCCAAGTCAGCCAGCACCGTGTCGAGGCCCATGCTGACGTGACCATAAACATTCTCGAAAACGCACCAAGCGGGTCTTTTGCGTGCAACAATCTCGCGGATGTACGGCCAGATGTGGCGGTCATCCGCTTCGCCCCTGCGCTTCCCGGCGTGTGAGAAAGGCTGGCAGGGGTATCCGGCTGTGAGGATGTCGCACTCTGGAATAGTTCCTTCTGGGTCATTTGCAAGCTCCTTTACATCTTCAGCAATCGGCACATCAGGCCAATGCTTTGCTAATACTTTGCGGCACCACGGCTCAACATCGCAGAACATGACAGGGCGAGACAAACCAGCCCACTCGAAGCCCAGCGAGAACCCACCAATGCCGCTACATAAATCAACGTGCCTCATCATTCGCACATCAACTCCCTTGTTATCATGCAGAACTCCATAAACGACATCTCGCACGCGAAACGCCAATCGTATTTTTCATGCTTATCCATCGCCGGGGTGTATGTTGCTAGCATTGCCATCGCCTCGATAGGCACACGCCAGCGCTCTTCTAGCCGGTCACCTTTATATACCAGCGCCGGCATCTTACCCGCCTTTGCCGCCGCCGCGCAGGCTTGGTCCCACCATCGAGGGTCAGCAAACGCGCTTGTCTTCTGGTAGCGCTTGCACTCAATCACGAATGGAAACGCGTCGTCTTCGCACAGCAGGTCAGGCAACTCAGCCTCGCGCCATTGCGCAAGCACGCGCTCGAACTTCAGCCCTAGCTCATCTTCGAGCCGTACACGGACATCGCGCTCGTAGGCGCTTCCTTTGTTACGCGGATTGACCATTGCGCGCTGCCTTTATAAGTCTGTCCAAGTCCTCGGTGTTCTGGTTCAGCCGCTTGGCTAGTTCCAGCTCAAGTATCTCGTCAGCCAGAGAGGCCATAGAACGGTGCGCAGACTGCGCGACGCCTTGTTTCAGCATCTCTACAGTGCGCGGTCTAAGCCGCAGTAGCGTTGGTTTCGTGTCAGCCATAATATTTTCTCTCAAAAAAAGTACACACTACCCTTGATAATGATATCACTAAGATATATATAGTTTATGTAGGGTTGATGTTCGGTTGACCTACTTAACCAAAAGGGAGTTAATATCATGGCTAAGTTCACAACAGATTATGTGTTTAACACTGCAACACACATGAACGGTATGACCAAAAATGAGATGGTTTGCTTTCACTTGTACAACCCCAACGGCTTAGTTTCTAAACTGCCTGACTTCGATGATTTTTTGCATGGCGATGTTTTTTTAGTTGGTTGTCAATGTATTTATGGTCGCCACAACAACCATCATGCCGAATGGTTGCGCGGTGTTTGTAACAAGCCAAAAAGCTACACCAAGTGGTCTTTAATGTATCACTTAACGAAGCTGGCTGACGCTGTTGAAAAAGCCCCACAGGTAATCGCAGACGCAAAGGCGGCGGCTTAACAGCCCCGCCAGCAAAGGGAGTTAATATAATGGAATTTCAAACTGACGCATCGACGTTAATATTAGAAAGTGTGACAGACACAAAATCAGCAGAAAAGTTTATCTTCTCTTTGTTTGCCTGTGACTTGGGCTACCACTTAGACGATTGTGCTATTGACTGTTTGCAAAACACTGGCTTGCCTTTGCATGTGTTGCAAACGATACAGCGCAATGCCGACAAGTGTTTCGATTTTTTAGACGACCCATTCGAGACATGCTACGAGGCAATGTCAGCGTTAGACCCAGATGGCGATAAAAGCACAGAAGAACATTGCAACAAGGGGGAGTAGTTATGAAGCGCATAGCCTATTATCGTGTATCGACACAGCGCCAAGGCCTATCGGGTCTTGGCCTCGAAGCTCAACGCCACGCGCTCGCTGGTTATGACATTGTCGCGCAATACACTGAAGTCGAAAGCGGCAAGAAGTCGTCACGCCCAGAGCTAGCCAAAGCGCTAGCCCACGCAAAAGAGATAGGCGCAACGCTTATCATTGCCAAGCTAGACCGTCTCGCTCGTAACGTTCACTTTATCACTGGGCTACTCGAAGCCGGCGTGCCTATCGAGTGCGCTGACATGCCAGAAGCAGACCGCACCTTCCTACAGATGGCGGCTGTGTTTGCCGAATGGGAAGGTCGCCGTATCTCTCAGCGCACAAAGGACGCGCTAGCCGCCGCCAAGCGCCGTGGCGTAAAGCTCGGCTCACCAACACCCAGCAAGGGTGGCGCGGCTAACGCAGGCATCCGTCGTGACGCAACCGCGCGGGTTGCGCCGCAGGCAATGCCGGTCATCACAGCATTACGCAACGCAGGCCAGTCTCTGCGTAGCATCGCATCAGCGCTTAACGACGCGCAGATACCGACGGCGATGGGCCGTCAATGGCACGCCTCAAGCGTGCGCAACTTAATCAACGCATAGGGAGTTAATCATGCAAGCAATCGTAACGCTTTCTTTATACGCACTCATCAGCCTGTCTATCGCAGGCTGGTTTAACCTGTTCGGCCCGGAGTACACTTGGTGGAACGTCATCTATATATTGGGGAATTGATATGCAAAGCGAAAGAAGAAGGCAAATTATCATTCAATACAAAAGCCTTCAGATTGGTGAGGAAATGCGGAAGTACTGGGTTAAACGCAGGTATTATGAAAAAAGAATTTCTGACAATCCTGATTTTCACAAAACCTTTTATAAAAAGAGGCGCGCCAAAATGACGCCAGACCAACTTGAGGCATACAGAGAGCGGGTGAGAGAGCGGTCTAGAACGCCAGAAGCAAGGCGACAGCAAAGGCTAAACATAAAGCGCAGAAGGGAAACTGACCCAGAGTACAGACAAAAGTGCAAAGCGCATGTAAACGAATATCGGATGCGCAAAAGGCATGGAACATTAGCTGGGTGTGGTGTCCATCAAATTAGATCGGTTTATAAAAAAG
>Ga0209535_1000314_pt1 | contig 33699 bp, 31 predicted proteins | sample LinPmetageLP28_FD_184041 | JGI IMG/M metagenome (GOLD analysis project Ga0209535, IMG submission 184041) | Marine viral communities from the Pacific Ocean - LP-28 (SPAdes) (version 2) | ecosystem: Environmental > Aquatic > Marine > Oceanic | place: Pacific Ocean | collected 2009-08-22
GCCATTAACTTCTCGCAGAATTTTAAAGCTTGTTTAATTGCATCCCTATCTAATGCAATATAAATTTTATCTACTACAGATGTAACTATCTTTTTCATTAAACTACTCTGTATGTTTTTTCCTAATAGTGGGATTGCGTTTCTTTTTATAGCCATAGCATCAAATAGCCCTTCACATAAAATAATTGGTATATTCCAATTAATTAAATGTTCATTAGGTACTACATCTCTACTTGCTGATGGATTTCTGTATTTAACATATGGTTCTTTTTCAAATGAACGAGCAGTAAAATAATTTAATCTACCATCTACATCATATGTTGGGAGTATAATCATATTTTTATATAAACCTTCTTTACAATAACCTATGTTATACTTTATAATATCGTATTTACTCACGTGTCTATTTTTTAGGTACGCAAGCGCGTGTCTAGCCATAATATCGCTAGTATCAACGTTATTTAGGCTAATATATTCATTTGGTAATATAACGGTAGATACAATCTGTGTTTCTTTAATGGATTTTGAAGTTACAACTAAAGATTTAAGTTCTGTAAATTTACTTACATCTGCTTTTAATTGTTTAAATAAATTGTATATAGTAGTACCTCGCATATCGCAAGCCCAACAATGCCAAGGGTTTTTACCTTCACGGTTTTCAGTTAGATTAACTTCTAATTTTGGTTTGTGGTGATGACAAAAGGGACAATGGTAAGCATAGTTATTTCGAGCAGTTGCCTTGCCTGAACCCAATACAGAGTTTACTAACGTAACTAATAATTGATTTACCATATGTGGTAATATATGAAACTATTTCCGCTCTTTCACGAGATCTTCAAATTCAATATCTTTTAAATCTTTTGTAAAAAATTTACCTAAAATATTGTCATTAAAAAATTCGTCTGGTTTTTCTAACACTTGATAAAGCATTTGATATTTAATTTCAAAATATGTCATTGATTTTTTATCAGGACACATTTTTAAAATTGTACGTTCGAATTCATCTTTTTTACCTTCTAATAGTAATTGTTTAATATCTTTTTGGGAACCATAATAGTTCATCCAATCTGATTCTTTAACTACTAATTTGTATGAAGGTCTTCTACCAACAACCCCAGTTATAGCTGCTAGTTCTTTTTTACCTAATTTTTTCTTTTGGTTATGAAATAATACTTTTTTCCCAATATATGACTTACCCGAGGGTTTATGTGTTGTCATGTAAACGAAACCGAATGTATTTTCTGGGAATTGAGTAATATCTCCTATTTCATGTTGTTTATAGGTCCAACTCATTTGTATATTTTGTGATTATACATATTAACCGATTCCATCCCAATGAACTTTTTCAGGAGATAAATGAATACAATGAGTATTTAAAGATATTACTTGATAAAATAATTGTTTAAATACATAATCATCAGTCCCTGCATTATTAGACATTGTAGGATATACTTGATATAAATTTTCATAAACTTCCTTTAAAGCTTTTAAGTTAAATAATTGGAAATAACCCCAACCTAACCATTGTTGAACTATTTTATTTTCCATTTTAAATACTTCTTTAAAACTAATTTCATTAAGATTTTCATCCCCATTAAGATTAATTCTACCCATTGTATATAAATAAAGTGCATCGGGCATTATACCTAATTCATGTTTATGCGGTAATACACGTTCTAAATACGTATGTCTGAGTTTTCCATTAATATGCGTTGAATTAAAGGTTGATGGAAAATTATCGTGTAATAAAACGTCTGCATCTATATGACAATACCATTCTTTATCTTTACCTAAGTAATCAAAACCTTCATTTATTGCTGCTCCTTTATTAAAAACTCTTTTGTATATTTTTTTAGATAAAATATATTCTAAATCATGTTTTTTACAAAGTTCAATAGTATCAGTATCATCTTCATGAGTTACAATAACCCATCTTTTAAAAAATCTTTTGTTAGAAATACAGTGTTTAAGATAATGAGAAAAATTTATACAGACTGTGACTGCATTTATATCAATTGGTACCATAAAATATAACTAATTAAAAATAAAACTTTTTACGAATAATCGTGCCACAAACTATAATCTAGGTGTGGATATAAATCTTTTATTGCTGCTACATCAACCGCAAATCTAGGTTTTAATGTATCTATAGTAGACTGTTCTATTTCACCATCATAATCTCCAACAAATATTTTATCAAATCGTTGGTCTTGATAAAAATGTTCAACACCTAAAAAAGTACATATTTTATTATATTCTCCAAGTGGGTCTGCTGCTATACTTTCTTGTAATGCTACATATATTTTATCTGAACCTACATCCGTTAACCAAGTTGTTAGATTTTCATTATATAAACTTCTTTGAAAAATATTACTTGCAGAATAATTATTTACTACAGTATCAAATGATTTACCATAAGCATAAGATCCCCAAGTAGGATTTTTTTCTTGTATATGATTAAAATGACTGTAAGATCTACTAATTGGGTCCCTTAGTAAAATAACAACCTTAGCATCTGGTAAGTCATTAGCAATACGCGATGAGGCACCACCATTACTAATTTCATTTAAACCAAAATAGTTAGGTGAAGATTCTCCTATTGCCTCTTTTTTTTGTGGGAAAAAAGTTTTATAAACATTTAAACCTAAAGCATAATTTTCATCTCTATTAAAGAAATCCATTTCTTTGTTTCCTTTATTTTTCATACAACCTACCCAAGAACCTGTTTGTTCAGCATAGTTGTATTGTTCGTGGCTTAAAACTTTGTTTTTCCAATAAGTAGTTGTTACATAAATATCTTGATGTTTATTTAAGTTAAAAGCAGCAGCTGTTGTTCCTGCTTTCATAACTCCTGCTATGATAAAATTTGGTGTGTTAGAATTCATAATAATATTTGTTATAAATATACGTTGTTTTTTTTGTGTTTACAAATTATTTTTTAATCTTTCAGCACCTTTCCAAGATGCCGTTGCTTCTTTATCTTTTCTTGTCCCAACTACCATTACATTATATTTTCCATCCTCGTTAGAAGTAACTTTAATTTTTGTAGAACTTAAGTTTACTATACCAAAAGCTTTTCCAAAATGGCCATCAGCACTAACCCATAATTGGGTATTTTCATTTAAATACCTATAATATTCAGGTAAGATAATTTCTGCTTCATTATTTTCAGTAGTTATAGAAAATCTATACATTGTATCACCTGCAGTTGGGGATTCAATAGAAGTATGCCATAACTCATATGTAGCTGTTTTTTCTGGGTCTGGGTGAGGTATTCTAAATGATTTCACTGCTGCATTTGCTGTTCCACTAATATTTAAATTTCCAAAAGCACATACATTACAAGTATATAAAGTATTGGCTGCAGTTGTTGTTTTATTATCAGTAGCTATAATAGCAGAACTATTGTGGCCTGCAGCTACAATATTATTTTGACCTCCTATAATAGAACTAAAGTTACTACTACATACAGTATTAAGACACCCTCCAAATACTTGACCTGATGTTGAGGCGTATACTCTATTTTGATAACCTCCTATAATTGAAGAATAATTATTTGATCCTGTAATGCGATTACCATTACCACCTCCTATAAGATTATGTACATTACTTGTATTTGTTGTAAGAATTTGATTTCCTTTCCCACCAAGTATTGTAGAAGATTGTAGTTGTGAATAAAATGCTTGTGATCCTGATATGGAATTATTAATACCACCTGCTATAAAGGAATTGCTTACACCACAAATTAAATTATTATTACCCCCATGAATAGCATTATTTTGTAAAAACTTTGCTTTTGAGTGAATAGCATTACTATTACCACCCATTATAGAATTACTTTTAGTTGATTCCCACGGGGCACTTATTATTTGGTCGGAAATTATACTATTAGATCCACCACCTATAATAGCATTTTTTTCGGAACTACCTTCTTTATCAATAATTGAATTAGAACATCCTCCTACTAGTGCATTATTTTTTGTTGCTTTTGTACAACCACTTGCACCTCCTGTACCTTCACCACAAATTCTAAGAAAAGTACCACCTCCTATAAATGAATCATGGACATATTTTAAAATGCAATTACTTGCACCTCCTGCTATAGTATTATTAGCACGTAAAGAACCTGTTGCAGCACAAACTATATTACTTGAACCACCTAAAATTGAATTACCACAACCTTGAATTCCTTCATAACCACATAATGTATTAGTAAATCCACCAACAATAGTACCTAATGAAGAAGAAACAAAATTCTTTTCACCCCCTCCTATAAAACTACAAGCTCCTGAAGCTGTATTACGTAAACCTCCTACTATAGAAGTATTAAATGTTGCTGTTGATGATGATATTATGTTGCGTTGTCCCCCTACAATATTATTAAGTGAACCTCCACCTTCTATAACATTTAAACAACCACCTCCTATAAAACTACAGCTAGCTGATGATGAATTATTTACTCCTCCTACTATAGATGAATAATTTGAACTAGAAATTATATTTTCACAACCCGTACCTATAAAATTGTAACATTGGGTGGAACCAGTTATTATATTATTACATCCACTTCCTATCATACTATGTGCAGTAGTAACTTTATTAGCTCTACCTGTTAAAATTGCAGAGCAACCTGTTCCTACAGGAGTTTCAACACAGTTATTGAATCCAGTTATAATAGCGTTGCAACTACCTTTAGTTATTTTATTAGATGCACCACTCCCTATGACTGAACCATCAGCCTGTATTATACAATTTCCACTACCATTACCAATAAAATTATAAGATTTGCTAGATCCATCTATGCAGTTGCTAATGCCTCCAATAATTATACCGTATCCTCCTAGTCCAGATATATTTATAGTATTTGTAGTACCCCCTCCAATAAAACTATTACAAGCTTGAATATCATTTCTACATCCACCTACAATAACATTACAACCAACACCCGCTGCATTATTACAAAGTCCACCTCCTACAAAACTATATGCAACTGAGGCTGTGTTTAATTGACCACCTACTACTATAGCCTTGGTTGATGTTGCCCGGTTTCGATCTCCACCTCCTATAAAACTATTCTGTCCATCTGCAACGTTATCATTACCACCAACTACTACACTAAGAGCCGCAGAGGCAGTATTTCTAATTCCATTTCCTATAAAAGTACATCCTCCACTAGCTAATTGGCAAGCACCATTAACAATAGTACTAAACTCTCCAGAACTTGTATTTTGAAAACCAGATACAACTATACTAAGACTATCATCAGTTATATTACGTATTCCAGATCCTATAAAACTAAAACAACTATTTATATTATTATCATTACCAGTTCCTATAAAGCTATTACAAGTATCATTTATTTTATTCCTCAAACCCGATCCTATAAAACTATATCCTGATCCAGTTATATGATTATTTGATCCATTTACTATAGCAGAATATTGTGCCCCAGTTGATACACTACCTGAAATTTTGTTAGCATTTCCAGATCCTATAAATCCAAATTGTGCCGAAATAAAACTTGTTTGAGGTGTTCCTATAAAATTATTACAAGCATTATAATTAACTGCTTTTATTGTGTTTGTAGATCCACCTATTATTGAGGATTTAGAACCAGTAATAATGGAGTTATCACAACCCCCTCCTATAAAAACAAAACTTGAATCACTTTGAATAAAATTATTATCACCAGAAGCTATTGCAGAAGCTGATCCTGATGCTTTATTAGCATTAACCCCAAATAGTAATGGTATTATATTACTAATACTTGATCCTGTTCTATATACACCACCACCGCTACCACCTGCAGAAGATGGCATTTTAAATATTTGACCCGTAGTATTATCATAAGATAAAACATAGGTTTTAGTTTGTTGTAAAAGTGTATCAGGTTTTATAAATTGTGATCCAGTTACTTTAAAAGAACCAGATACTGAAATATCATAATCTTGTTGGTTTGCCGCTGAAAATGCCTCTATAGATTGAGAAACATGAGGTGCTTCTACAATTTGTCCAGTTACTACTTCTGAAGAATATCCAATTGTTTTTGCCATTTTAATTATTGTTTATTATAAATATAAACTATCTATCTATATTCACTAAAATTGTGGTATCAGTTGTAGGAGATGATTGTAAAGGTTGAGATAATTTACCTACAGCTAATAATTGATAATTTTCATCATATAAACCTACAGTTGTAATATAAGGTTCAAAGTAAGAACTTGTTACAAAACCCAATGGAGTACCAATAGAAGCAGTATTTTCCCATTCTATATTACTACCTGAAAACTTTGTTGGGATTTGGCTTCCTGTTATAGCACTTGGGTTTAATGAATAATTAAATTCATTTTCATTTATAGTACATTGGTATTGGGTTTCAAATAATTTATATGAACTAGAAAATGACATAGTTACATCACTACTTGTTATCCAAGCGTTAATAAAGGATTCTTTTTCTACTCTATTACCACCATAAAGGTTTGTTCCATAAACTGCAGTACCATAAGTAGCATTTAATTCACTTCCTACTGTTATTGAATCAAATAAAGTTACAATACCATGTTGATAAATTATATTACCAGCCATATACTCGTAACCAGTAACTGGTGAGTTAGGATGTTTCCATAATAATCTTCCTTCGCCATCATCTTTAATTGAACCACTAGGTCCAGTTAGTAAAAAGGATTCAGGTTGAATATAATCTCCCCATAATTTAGATGGAATAGAAATTACTCCTATAGAAACAGAAGAAGTTGCTAAACTAGATGTTGGAAAATCTTTATTAGGCCAAAGTGTTGTTTGTTCGTAATTGTAAAAATTAGATTGTTGTATACCCCCAATAATAGTATTACCTACTACATTAGCACCTAATAAAATACTTGATGTTATTGCATCTTGAGTAAATCCCCCACTACCAGATAAATAATTTGTATAATATAATTGTTTTATTGAATCGTATACAAGTACTTTTGAAATTTGTTGTCCTGGTATATTACCAGTAACATCACTTCCTGATAAGATATAGCTGCCATTTTTGCCTAGATATCTATCAATTTCAACATTAGAGCCTGTTAGGATATCTCCTCCTATAAAGTAAAATCCTTTATTTACCTCAAATGGAGATATTATTAAATCCTGTGCATTGAATTGTTTGTAAGCGCTCATTCATTTTAGAAATCTAGTTTCACTCTAACAAGAGCTTCTTTTGTAAAATCTTTTTGTATTGGTTTTGATAATTTAGCTACAGCTAGTAAATCATTTGAATCGTTATACATTCCTACTGTTGTTGGAAATGTTTGCGGATTATTAATAAAATAAGAATAAATTACTTCACCAGTTGACCCTGATATAAATGATGGGTTTTCTGTGTAATTAAATTCATTATTTCTTGCTCTAATAAAAACGTAATCTGATGAAATTGTTTCTTGACAATTTAATTCAAAAGTATTACCTGAATCATTAGAAGCAGATAGTTGTAAAGAATCATATAACTTTGATGGGTTATTTTCATTTACATCAGATGTTCTTAGTGTACCTAGATTAATACCTCCACCCCCAGGAGAATTATCATTTAATGCTGATGCATTTAGTAATATTGTTGAGATATCGGGGCAAAACCAACCATAAGAACCACTAGCAGGAGTAAACCCATTTCCACCTAAAGCTGAATTGTAAGCAACTCCATCTGAGCCACTAATCATTTGGTATACTCTTTGAGTACCATAGTATTCAGGTAATGTTACCATTCCGGAATTATCAGTTAATTGTATTTGGTTTGCAGAACCATTATTACTTCCAGATAAAACTAAATTAATAGTACCAGGAAGTAAGGATTGTTTATATCTTGCTCTTTCAACACTTATAGCATAAAAATCATTTCCACTATCTCCACTACCAGTAAAAGTATCCCCCCAAGTAAAAGAAGAATTTTCATCTTCTAAAATTAAAGTTCTATATTGACCATATATTGTTGTTGTTGGAGATACAAAAGGTACAGAAGCATCAAAATTTACACCACCACCACCATTTTTGTTACCGTATGCAATTTGAAATTGGATAGCAGCAGTAGCATCTTCAGAACCTGTTTGATAAACACTTAAATAATAAGGACCTGAAGATCCTTCTCTTTGCACTGATGAGGTAAAAAAAGTATTTAGTGCTGGGGAATTATTACTCCATACTGTTGAAGTTACTGAATCTGAACTTACTACAAAATCTTCTGGGTCTAATCTTTTAAAAGCCATGTTTTTATGATGTTAAGGATTGTTTTGTTATTGTTACTGGGATTGTTAATCTAGCACCACTATCTAACCCTGTTACTGTTAATGTTGTTCTTAATATAGAATTCGCACCAAATAATGTATTAACTGTTGTTGCTGTTATATTTACTTGAGTTCCGATTACTGTTTTAGAAACACTTGTACCAATTGTTTGAGTTGCATTTTGGTTAGCTGTTGTAGCTGCTTCTGATTGTATACCCTGTCCCACAAAACTACTAAATAATCTTACATCTCCAATAGTTGCACTATATCCTGATGTTTCAAATGTTTGTTCATTACCTAAATAATTTAATGTTTGAGGTGTAATAGATAATAAAGCACCTTGTTTCATTGTTATGGCTGCATATCCTAAATCTAATACAGGTAATTTAGCTGTACCTCTAGGTAATGTAGTTAATTTATATTTCATAATTTGAAGCTCACTTGGAAATGCTTCTAATAGAGGCATGTTATCAATGGCTTCACCATAATATGCTGATCCCGATGGATGATTTGGGTTATAAAGTGTATAATCAATTTCATCATCCCCTAAGGCAAATTGTGTTATTTGAAAAGAACCATCATTACGAGATAATGCCTCTCTTCCTTTTGTAGTTAATATAGCATCAACTGTTACTACTGCGTTGTTTAAATATCCCATTATGTTGTTTTTATATAAATATTGTTATATGTCATAAATATGTGTTTTTATTAAGATTCTATAATTCCTTTAGAAATTAAATCATTTACTATTACAGAGGCACTTTTTATTAAATATTCTGTAGGGAAATCTGGGTATAATATCCCAGGGGTATCTGCAATTTCCAAACTACTTAAAGAACCAGTATACGAACCATCTTCACTACTTCCTGATGGTAAAGTAGCACTACCAGTTAATGCAAATGAACCACTTGAACCTGGTCCAAAATTAATTGTACTTATACTAGCACTTGCTAATGAATCATATGGGAAGGGTTGTTCCAAATATAATGAATTAGGATTTACAATTGGTCTTCTTACTAAAAAGAAATCTTTATTAATAGAGCCATCAACTGGTTTGTCAACTTTAATTTTTAGTCTATTTGCTCTATCAGGTGTTGCTTTATTATTTTGTGGTGGAAAAACTTCCATAATTTTATATGTAAAGTTTTCATTATTACCAAATCTAATTTCATCACCAATTTTTAATTCTAATGGATATTCTATATTATCAAAACTTGTGGTTGATGGTTCTATACCTCCTGGAAAATATTCTGAAGGTGAAGGGAAATATTCTAAATCAGCTTGTCTAAATGATTGTCCGTAAGCTTCATTCATATTTGAAGAAGACATTACTAAGTGTTGTGATGATGATATTGTATTACCTCCACCAGAAGAACCTGAAAATACCCAATATGGTGCTGATGCAGTATTAGCTTGTGATAATAAATGATCATATGCTCCTACACCTTCTACCATAATAGATGTATACTGTCCCTCAAAGTCAAATGGGAAGAATAATCCTTGTCTATAACCACTTTTAGCATTTTTAAAGAAACCTTTATATCTCCAAGAAATTTGATCTCCAACTTTAATAGTATGGTTACCACTATTAGCTTTAATATTCCATTCTAAAGCTGCAATATCATATAAACTATTTCTCCATAACCCTAAATCGTATAAAGTTTCATACATCTCCCAATCAACAGAACATCTAATTCCTCCTGTAGGGACAGGAACATAAGACCATAACCATCTATTTCTTCTCCAAGATATTCCTTTAAAATCTTTTCTTTTTACTTTTTCATAATTTACTATGTTTATCATTTGAAACCAACCATAATTTAATACACTTCCTAAATCTCTAACTCTTCCATCTATTGTATAAACTGTACAAGTTATATCTTCTAAATTAAAAGGTTGTTCTGTATTTAATGCTGGTCCATTTGTATAATCATTACCAATTGAACCTGTGTACATATGGAATTCAAATTGTAATTCATCTCTTACTCTTTTTGTTTCACTAACAAATGATGTTACAATTGAAGCATCCACAGTTACAATTTGTTCATTAGGTAGATCATCACCAACACTATATCCCAATCCATTATATTGGTTTAAAGGATATACTGCTGCACCATAAGTACCATTACGTTGCCAAGGATTAAAAGTATTACCTGGAATTGCTGGTTGTGCAGTAGGAAGAGGAGGATTTAACATAAAATCAACTGATTGTACCGGATTTGTAGTAGTAACACTTGCTTCACCTAAAGCATTAAATCTAGAAAATACTTGGGCACTTTCATCATCATTATCATATCTTGAAATATATCCAGATCCTGATAATGGGATTACATTAGTGTAATTATTACCTGCATTCTGTGAATACATAATGGGTGTAACATACTGCATTAGTCTACTTACTGGAGCAGGTGATCCTAATACTTTAAAATTATTTTTACCTGATTTAGGTGCAATTTTTGCTAGTGTAGCATCTGGGAATACTGATTCAAAAGTATCTATACTTAATTGATCTAATGAAGGAGGTAAAGCGTTACCTTGTTCATCAATTAAATAGTTTAAATTAACTCTTGTTAGATTATTTATATTTGGATACGGATCATCTAAATCATTAAAATACCCAAAGAATGCATCTCTTAACTCTACTGTTGGTAACTTACCAAATGTACCCGTATCTCCAATATTCCAAACATTTAATTGTTGGCTTGTTGATTTTGAACCATTATATCTAGGGTTAATAGAACGAGCTATAGTATAATTTGATTCTGGGACTGATGCTCTAACCGCACTACCAGATAAAATTTGTATAAAATTAACTGGGGCTAATGAACTAGAAAAATATGTTGAATTACCTTGCCAATTATAATCTATATCCATTAAAAACCCATTTATTCTTTGATTAACAAAATTATTTAAAAGGGGTTGACAATCCGTAGCAAATTGGAATGGTAAAATATTATCTCCAATAAAAGTAGGTATTATAAATACTGTATCAATAGATTGTTTAAAGTTATTAGCTTCATTTAAGAGGTTGTTATTAGACATTCTACTTGCATCATCATAAAGAGCCCATTGAGAACTACTGTTATATATACTCATAGAATATCCTGTAATATCTAAACCATAATTAAAACTTTTATTAACAGCTACTCCCATTCTAAAAGTATCTCCTATTTTATAATTATGAGTATTTAAATCTAAAGATCCAGACATAGTTGCTACACCTTTATCACTTGTAGGATCCGAACCTAAAAATACATCTTGAAATGCTACTGTTTGTCCTATTGTATTAGTTGTTGATGGTGTTGTTTTTGAAATTAATATAGAAGCTGTTACAAAATCAACACCTGAAAAATTACCTTGTACTGAGTGGGATACTATTAATTTAGTACCACTATCTATATTATTAGGTAAAGCTATATTACTATTATCAGAATTATTCCAATTAAAAGTTGTAGTATAATTATTTCGTGGGTGGGAAAAATTAGACATACTATATTCTATATAAAAAATAGAACCAGTATCATCTTCATTTATAATAGTTGAACCATTCCCACCAATTTTGCTTGGCCAATTTACTGATCCATCACCATTATCACCATGGTAAGGATGAAGAATATCTAACATAGGACTATAGGAAGAAAAATCGACGGTTTCTGTAAATGAAGCTAAACCAGTAACAACTGAAAACCCTTTTGGGTTTGTTGCAGTACCAGTACCTGCCCCAGGAGTTAAAGTATAATTAATAGTAGCAGATTGGGTAATTAATTGGGGAAGGTTTGGTGAATTACCTGTTGTAGAATCAGCACTACCACTTAATCTCATTAATCTAGGAGTTATATCAACAGTTGCCCCTACCCTTAAACTTGCATTAGTTAATAATACAACGGATTGGTTGGTTGGGTTAGTGATTGATGTTCCTTGATTAGATGCAAAAAATGGAGGAGTGTTAGCAGAGTTATTTGGGTCCTTTGTCCACCCAAAACCTGGATTTACATTCCCTGTTGTTAAAACATCAAAAGCATTTGAAGTTGGGTATATAACCTGGAAATCCATTCTATAGTTTGTAATTTTGTAAGTTGTGGATGGAGCATCCACACCCTTTACAACGGGTTTAACAAACAAGAAATGGGTTGTATTATTTGCACCATTTGGTAATGGAGCATTGAAAAATGTGTCAAAATTTGCAAGACCTGCTGATGCTGTTACTTCCCATCTACCTGATGGGTTACCAAATTGATCTTCACCTTCAGTCATCCATTTTGTTGCTCCATCTGATACTACGTAAGGGGCTGAGGGTGTGGAGTTATTAAAGGTAAAAAATTCACCTTCATATTGGTTACCACCACCCATAGAACCTATACCAGTAGTAAAGTTTTTAAGTCTATTTCCAGTACTACTACCACCATCTTGAGCTAACCCATAAACACTACAAGAAAGGTTTGTTCCTGTGGGGGCTTCTATAGTATATGTAACTACTACTTCGTGAGTAACAATATTTCCCGTTGGAGGATCAAGTGCAGTTCCTCCACCTATTCCTGCAAACCCTCCTGCCATAAGTTGGATTTGGGTTGCTAACCATCTAAAAGCCAATCCTACAGAACCATCTGTAGTGCTATTAAATATGTTATATGTAGAATTTTGAATACCACTTGTATTAAACTGAAAATTTTCATTTGGTACATAAAGACCTGAACCAGATAATGATGTATTTGAAGAAAATAAGTCTGGTATTGGTGTAGAAGTTTGATTAAAAGTTAATTCTGGAAAATACCAATCAAAGGATGCTGTACCTGGATTTGTAAATTGGGGATGTCCAGGAAGTATTGTAGAATTTGGTTTTTGAGCTTGAGCTGGGGTAGAAGGAGCATATTGTGGGTATTCTATTGGTCCATTACCTGCAACAGCAGTAATTGAATTATCATACCATGAAGCTGAACCTCCTGGAAGATTAATATCATAAAAATTAGCATTTAAATCTTCAACAAATTGAGTATTTTGCAATTCTACGGATGTAGGAGCAGGTCGATATACAGACATTGTATTACCTACAACAGCGCCTCCAGATACTGTATTTTCTTTCATTGCAAACTGATGGTCAAATGCCACAGTTGAACTTGGGTTTGCATTACCCTCATGGTATAAACCAGATGAAGTAATTACATTAGTAAATCCTAATTCTGATGCTGAATAGTGTATAGAACAACTAAAATAAAATGGGGTATTTGGAGTTTTTACAATATTATATCCCCCATAACCCTTATACAACGTTGGATTATTAATTATATCTAATGTTGTTACATCTTTCTCCCCAGGATTAAAAGCTGATAAAACATCTATTTGTGGGTTTTGTCCAATCGTATTAGCAGACGTGTTCCCTTCTTGGTCCCCAAAGAAATATACATTTTGAGTTGCATTAATAACAGGATCATGAAAGTATCCTTGGGATGTAAGATCATTAGTTCCACTTTGACTATAACTACCAGTAGCATTATCTAAAGTAAAATCTTCTTGCCCCCCATTATTTGTAATTGTTATATTTGCATCTAAAGCCCTATTTGCTACATTTAATAAAACATGAGATCCATAGTTTATAACACCTTCTATTAAATATTTACTAGTTCCTATAATAATAGTTGATCCTTGAGATAGATATTCTCCTACTTCAAGACCATTAATATCTTCATTTGCTACTTTTATAAATTTTACTGTTGATGGTGAATTTAAATATAAATTATCTGGGTTGTCTAATGAAGAACCTATCCAAATATATCCTTTAGGAGGTATATTTGCGGGGTCTACAAAGGTATTTGAAACAACAGCTCCATCTGTACTATTATCAAAACCAAAATAAATAGGTTTATAAATAGCTCCTTGATCTGTTACTTTTAAATAGGGTTCACAATCAGGGTTTAAAACTTGATCCGTTACTTCAATAAAAGAACCACTAAATATACCATTATAAAATTCTGATTGGTCACTATGTATTTGACCATATCTAATTCCTTTATAAGAAGCACTAATAAATTGTGAGCTACTTTGATTAAATAATAAACTATTAATTACAGATCTATCTATTGCCCCATAATCAAAAGATTCACTCCAACTTTGTGTTAAGAAAAATCTATTATCTGGTCCTAAACCTTTAGAACCTGATTGATATGTTGTTATACTATTGTAATTTTCAAATGACCCTCCAGTTCCTCCACTAAATTTATAAATAGATGATCCTGAGGTAGAATATTGTGGGAAATCAGACGAACCAGAACTATAATTTTTAGGTAAATTTACTACTAAACCTTCATAATCATGTAATGATGATGTTACTTGAGCTGGTCTTAGTCTGTTTCTTTCTAATAAATGTTGTTTTACTACTACACCAGAAGCTAAACTTGTTCTAGCAGGAGTAAAATCTTTAATCATTTTAAATAATGAATTATCAAAGAATTTAATTAATCTAATAAAATCAACTATATCATATCCTCGAATGTATTTTTCAAAATATGAATCTCTTAATCTATTTAAGTCTGGGTATGAATCTAATGAAGAAGATATGAATCTTGGATCACCTATATAATCTCCAAGGTTAAAATAACCTAATTGGGCATTAATATCATCATTAATTTGATTTGATGGTGAAAATGCTACTTCTAAATAATTAACATTTGGAGTGTAACTTTGACTTACAAATGAAGTTTGTTGTATTGACTCCATGGGAGAAATTACATCACTTGTTGTACTTGAAATAGTTGCTTGAGATGAAGTTGGTGTTTGAAAACCATAAGGTGCTTCAGCTAAAATTAAATTTTCATTATATATTTTATCTGTAATTCTATTTTTTATACCTGCTGGTACTTGGTCTTGATATATAAATTCTTTATTTTCTACATATAAGTTTTCACCTCTAAAGGATGGTCCAAAAGTGTTATAATCACTAGTATTATTACTAAATGATTGTGTAATTTGTACTGCTGATCCTGTTACTCTAGGGTGAATAGATGTTGGTGATATACTAGTAGGTATAGCGACAATGGTAGAGTCTTTAATTAATTGACTACCTAAGGCAGCTCTAAAAAATTGTTGGTCTGGTGTTGAATTAATACCATTTCCTTCGTTGGAATATGGGTTAACAGTATAATCGTAAAAATGGCTTTGGCTAATTTCATTTACATAGTATCTTAGTTCTTGGAATGATCCAGAAAAAGGAGTGTATATAGTACCATCAGTAAATACTACGTTTGTATTTTTATTTAAATACCCTATAGCAGCATCAAAATAATAAGCACTATCAAAACCTCCAACACTACTAGATTCATTAAATCCTATCTTACCATCTATTTCATTAGCAGCATACAAACTAGCACCCACACTAGGGTTATCAGTAACATTCATTTGAACCGACCACCAATCTCCATTAAAGAAAGGCAAATATACACTAGCACTTAAATCAGGATTATCTCCTTCAGCAGGTATCCACTTTAATGTACCATAAGTATCATATGGATCTGGTATTGATCCTGAGTAAGAGCCACTTATTAAACCTGATCCTGTGTATTCTAATACTAGATTACCACCACTTTCATCTGTTGAAAATATAGATTGTGAATATCTAATATTACCACTAGCAACATTATTTGTAGGTAAAGGTATATCAGCAGGTTTAAATCTTAATTGAATGGTTCGAGCTTTATTATTACCACCTTGAACAGGGAATTTGGGGTTTGCTTGTAAAGAAGATGATACAAAATTTGTAGCAGAAGCACCAGTATCAAATGCATAATTAAATACATTTTGTTTTAAATCATAATCCTGAGATTCGTTTCTATCTTTACCTCCAAATTCACTAATTCGTAAAATTGTATCTGGTATTCCATAAGAAGTAATTAACGCTCTTATACCAGCTATTGTACCTTTAGTTTTAAGTAAATATGGTATATTGTGGTAGATTCGTTTATATACTTGCTTTTGAACATTATTTAATGGCACTATATCATTTGAAGCAGATATTTCAGTATTTACGTACTCAAACCCAGATTCTGTTGGTAAACTACCAGTCATATATGGAAAAGGAAATGCACTTCCTGATGGGGTAATTCCTAAAAAGGCCGTAAATAAATCGTTTGTATTAAAATTACTAGCATATAATTTGACACCAAAATCTCTAATAGCATCTGCTACTAAATCTTTAGCTATACCATATTCTAAACGGTTATCAGCATCAAATTTATTTGATATATCTTTTGTATAAACCCAAACATTATCATAATATTGAGCAACCATATCAACAAATAATTCATATCCTTCATTTGCAGGGTCATCTCTTAAATATTCTGGAATAGACCAGTATAACCAATTTCTATTATTTTGATCGTAATTTGAAGCTGATAATGCTTGTCCCCCATAATATAGGTTCCCAACTGATGAGTTACCAATCCATTCTAGTACTTCAGTACTTCCTGTTGAATATAATTCAAAAGGAGGTTGAGTTGTTTGTTTTGGATATGAATATTGAGACCCACTATTAAAGTATAAAAAAGATTCGTAACCGTCAAAGTTTTTTATAATAGAATTAATTTGACCTGTTAATTGAGCTTTACTAGAGCTAAAAGCAGTAGTATTAGCTGTTTGACTTGTTATTAAATCTAAATTATCCGTTATTTGGTTACTAGCAGATTCAATTAATCCAACTTTATAATAAAAATTTTCTAAACGTATTTTAGCGGAACTAAAATGAATAAAATTTGCATAATTTTCATAATTAACATTAATATCAATTTCTTTTTGATCTAAAAGATTTTGAATTTGGTTAATTGAACTTGTTACATTTGATTGTAATAATGTATTAAATGAAAATGACTCTCCTCCTGTAGAAGTTTCTTGGGTTACATTTAAATTATAATTTGGACCTGATATATAAGTAAAATCATCTTCTATTATAGGTTCAAATGGGAAATTTAATTCATAAGCTTGAGAGGTAGATAATTCTTCAACAACCCATAATTCATCTTTTATATTAAAATTAGATGGTAAGGGTTCATATAATTTTATTAAAACAGTGGGGTCAATACCTTCTTCTGTTTCTAGTTTTAAATTGTTAGCTATTACTGTTTGATTTAAACCAAAATTAAGATAAAAATCTACAAAATATTCAGCATTTTCTCTATATTGAATAAAAGAATTAGATGAAGAAATTATTAATTCATTTGAAATAATATTACTATCTAACCTTACTTCAGTCCTATCAGATGATATATCAGAAATAAAATATTTTTGGGCAATATCAGAAGATAATCTTTTTCTATAAAAATTATATAGAATAGTATATGTCCCTAAATCGTAACCTGTATCTGTTAAATCTTTTTGAGGATCTAATAATACATCCCCGTCTCTTACATCATAATCTAATAAAGGAATTGTAGAACCTGGATATATTAAATTTTGTGATTGATCAAAAGCATAATACTCAATATAATCAGTATCTTTAGAAAATACTGTATCTAATTGGGACTGTACTATTAATTCTGAGTCTGCATTTGAATATGTTTGGTATTCAAATGTATCAGGATTTAAGCTATTTATTGTTATATTATCTTGATTCATATATTATTTTTAGTATCCACCACCGCCACCACCGCCGCCACTTCCTCCTGTTGAAGTTGTTGAAGCTCCTGTGTTTCCACTATTTGATGTAACTGCAGTATTAATTGATGTATTAGTATCTTCTGATAATGTTGTATTTGTTCCAATTATATTTTCATTAGCCGCTTGAATTTCCCTTTCAAATGCTAATAATGCCTCATTAGTAGCAGGATCATCTACTTTAGATGCTTCTATCCTTGCATTTTCCATCTGTGCTGTTAGTAAATCACTTCTTAATTGAGCTATTTCAGCTTGCAATGCTTGAATTTCATCATTAACTTCATCAAAATTAATATATTCACCACTAGTTCGTACCAGGTATTGATGAGAATTTGTTTCACCTAAAGCGGGTATATCATAAAAAAGAGAATTATATAATCCAAAGAATTCTTCAATATTAGGTTGAAGTTGTTGATCCTCAGTAATAGATACAGCACCAAGTTCATTAAAACTTGTATCTATAGTTTTAATATATTCAGCTTTATTAAAAACTTCTTTTACTAAATCTAGTCTTGCTTGGGCCATTATCTATTTATAACTTTAAAGTAATAATTATCATCTTTTATTATTGTACTACCATTAATAGTTGTTTGAATTAATATTTTATAATATCTTTCGGGTTGTAACCCATTCATATAAACATCAAAATAATTACTTGTTGAATCACAACTAATTTTTGTAAATTCTGGGTCAAAATCTATTAATGTTTCATTTGTATCTAAATCTTTAACAGAGTACATTGAACCACTATTTAAATAATGGTTGGTGGTATCTATTGATTGTGTTTGGAATCTTCTTACAGGAAAATCGGGTCTAACATTAAGTCTAAATCTATTTATACTTTCACTATAAAATATCCCAGGATTACTATCCAAAGCAACAAATAAATCTGCAGTATTAATAGGAGGTAAATTACCAGTTTGGAATTCTTGATCATCCCATTTTATTTCTAATTGAGGTGGGTATATTGTATTAGTATCAACAGAATAAAATTGCATAATTGGTTGAATAGCAGATGATGTCATAAACTCAAGTGGTTCTTCCCACTTAACTATAAACCCATCATTTACTATATTAGTATATCCTCCTATAGATTTTGAACTAGAATACCATACTTTAACTATATCGGTTACAGGAACATTTAAGTCTTTTTGTGATCTTAAAGTAAATGATTGTACTGCTTCAATATTAGTATTATATGGGTCACTAGAACCAGTATACCAGGTAGCACCACCTTGATTATTACTTCCAGACCAAGAAGCTGTTACATAAGTATCCCATCCACTAAGACTCCATTGTTGACCACCTTCAAATGTTTGATTTCTCCAACTAACACCATCGGTTGTAAAAGGAGAGTCTAAATAAGTTCCTGTACCATTACTCCATGAACCTGAAATTGGGTATACTTCTATATTAGTATTAAAATTAACTCCTTGGGCATTAGCAATAAAACATTTTAAACTACTTGAAAATTGTGTTCCACCTACTCTACTATCAATAACACTGTTTATTTCATCCTGGTCAAATTCTAATAAATACCTAAATACTTGTGGTATTGGATTGATACTAACATTTAAGTTACCTATTTCAATAATAGGATCAATACCAGTATTCATATTAGGATAAAATGAATAGATTGATGCATCTTGTAAAGGGAATAATTTATATACTGCCATAATTTTTTATTTTAATATCCTCCTAATGAATTAAAGTTTCCAGTCCCTAACGATACAACTTTACCTGTTATATCAGAATTTGAATTTTTTACTTCAAATATACTAGGATCTAAAGAAGGATAGATAATGCCATTTTGTGTTGCACCTGGGATATCGTATGCATATTGTGAATATCCACTATTAGTACCTGCTTTATTAATTATTTGAACTAATTGAACTGTTTGTACTCCAGGTATATTATCTAATGTTACACTTATTTCACTTAATATTATAGGTTGATTTATTTGCCATCTACTTATATTAAAATAATCTTGTAATGATGTTATACATCTAGCTAATACATCATTATTATTAAAATTAGGTAAAACAACTATTTCAAAATTAACGGCTATATTAATAATAAAAGCATCTTTAATATTAATTGTATCTCCTATCATTCTATATTGGTTAAGATAGGTTTTTAAATTTGTTTTAATAGTATTTGAAGATACTACTAAATTACCAGATGTATTATAAGCTAATATATATAAATCTAAAATAGTATCTGGGTCTTTAGTGCTAGGTTTTGTTGTAAAAGCTTTTGACAAATCACCAAATTTTGAAGGCATACTTAAAGCTCTAACTAAATAATCATCTGCTGTAACATTTCTTTGTTGTGTATTATAACTAGCTAAAGAATTTTGTCTAATTTCTTCTATTGTATCTCCATCACCACCACCAGAAGCTGCTAGGGGATTATTTACAGCTAAAGAATTAAATATAAATTGAGATATTCCAGTATTAGCTAGGTTTGAATTTTTAAAAAAAGTATTACTATTATTAATAGTATTAATGGTATTAGCATTTACATTAGCAGAAGTTCCTCCTCCAGTTAAATATCTTACTGTTAACGTTGTATTACTAGGGGCAGTTCCATAAGTATTTGTAAATATAAAATTTGTTGGGCTAAAAGCAGTTGTAAGCTTACTTTGACCAAATGGTAAACCAATTCCTATGTTATCTGAGTTAGGTGTAATTTGTTCATCTATTTGTAAAGCATTGCCAGATCCAAATTGTATCTGAAGAGTAGTTTCATTTAAATATCTTGTAACAAATCTATTATTTGTTGATTTTGTTCTTAAAATATAAGGAGCATCTCCATCTTGATATGTGTTAGGATCATTAACATTAGTATTTTGGATAGGGTCATATATTAAATCTTGACCTAAATAATCTACTTCATAATATTGATTTCCTTGGTCATCAAAAATATCAATAATACCACCTACATTATTAGAATTAATTTCTAAAGTTGGGAATTGTTGATAGGCTCCCATTGTAAAAGTTTCAGTATTTATAACTCCAGAAACTCCTCTTACACTCTTTTTTAACAAATAGTAAGCAGGTTCCCCATTAGTTATTTGAGCAACTGATACTTCTGTTGGATTATTAGAAGAAGATATTGAAAAATCAACTGCAGAATCAATAATAAAAGATTGACCTGTTTGAGTATTTAAAATTGTGCTCTCTCCTATAATTAAACTATAACTATAATCAGGCACAATAGATATTCCTTCTACTTTAGATGGAATTTGTTGGTATAAATCTATATCAACATAGGCTAGTCCTGTTGCCTTTGGTTTATAACTAAACATATAAGCAAGATCATATAAATTATCAAATTGTCTAGCATATTGTAGATACGTTTCTTGGATTTGATTATCTAAATAAAAAGATAAAACATCACTTACATAGGCCGCTTGTTCAATAAACATCATCCCCGGAGAAGCGGGGCTAAAATCAGTATATGTATTTGGAAAATAAGTTTGTGAATAATTAATAAGTTGAGACCTAATGTCATTAAAGTCTTTATTAATGTATGATATGTCTTTATTTAATAATGCCATTATGCAAAGTTTAATTCTAAAGTATCATTTATTCCTGTATTAGGTATACTATAGGTTATATTTATTTGTATTGTATTTTCTGATGTAGTTCTTAACACCTCTACATCTTCAACTTCTATATCAGAAAAATTTTGTTTTAGTTTTTGCTGAATATCTTCTTTTATAAAATCAAAATTTTGTATAGATATTGCTTTAAATATATATGCTCTTAACCCAGCACCAAATAAGGGATTTTGAATTCTTTCCCCAGGATTAGTTAAAAAATAATTTATTAAGTTGTTCTTAATAGCATCTCTAGTTTGATAATTAGGTTGGAATACACCAGGAGTACTAAATGGAATATTAACTCCAATAGCTACTCTAGGACGTAAATCATTAGGATATACTTTTCTTACTCCAAATGCCATAATTATTACCCTTTATTATTCATTAAACCCATTATTTGGTCTATACTTACATTTCCTTGTGGTAAAGTACCATTTGGTGAGGTTGTATCTACAGGACCAGTCATTTGTAAAGGTACATCTTTTGATGTAGCACTTAATGTACCATTAGCTCCGGGCATCATCCCTCCTAATACATTTTGTATATTTTCTTTCATTGCCATTCTTTTATCTTCAGGCATTTTTTGTTGTACTACAGGGTTTATTGAACCAGGTGTTCCTATATTTGTATTAGGTGTACTCATACTGTTTTCATAAACTACTGATTTAGGGGCACGAACGGCTTCAATAAGGATGTCTTTCATTTCCTCTTGTATAGCTTCCTTTACAGCTTCTTTTACAATAGTTTTTAATTGACTTAATTTCATGTTATATTGATTTATTATAAATATTAAACTAGTTAGCTTTTAAATTATTTTGTTGTATATAAAATACAAGCTCATCTATTAAAATTTGATCCGATGAACTAAATGAAGGTTCTCCTTTTAATAAAGTAATTCCTCTAGAATCTTTAGCTACAGCGAACCTTCTTTTTAAAGTCCCAACAGGGTTTTTATTATCAGTTTCTACACTAAAAATAAAACCATTTGTATTACCAATTATAGGATTCCCATCTTCAGCTTCTTCTTCAGCTAAATCAAGTAATTCTTGGTTAATAGCTTCTAATTCTAAATTTCCAGCTCCATTTTCCTCTGCACACTCTTGAGCCATTTGGTCGATAGATTTTAATAATAATACAACGGTTGTAGCTGCTGCTATTAAAAATATTAATGATACAAAAGTAGCTCTACTTGTTTCTTCATTATCTTCTTCTAAATCTTTTAATGTAGCCGTTATATCTTGTAATTTAGCAGACATGGAATATGGTTGTGCAAAAATTAGCCCACCAAAATCTTTAGCTGGAGGTACCCCTACTGCTTGAGGGAGTGGTATTGCATTTAACCCTAGTCTAACTCCTTTTAATACTTTTGCTAATGCCATAAAAGCTACAGCTATAGCAGTATTTATAGTAATTGTTTTAAATATTTGATTTAATTGTCTTACTACTCTATTTCTAGTTCTAATAACATCGGCTAAAGCCTCGGGAGTAGGGCAAGTTTTTCTATTTGCTTGAGTTAATTTTGATATACCAAAAGCTAATAATAATGATATAGCTAATGGAATTAATTTAGTTTTAATAGTATCTAATACTTTTGCAATACTAAGTTTTTTAGCTGAGATGATTTTATCAAAAGTATCCATAGCAAGACCTGCTACTGTAGATTGTACCTGGTCAATTTTATCATTAAAATCTTGAGCTATATCTAGGGCTGCTTCCTCAAGGTTTATTAAACTGGTAAGTGGTAAATCTGTTTTTATTGTTTTATCACCATTTATAATTGCTTGAGTTCCAGGAATATATTTACTTTTTGAATATAGTAAACCAAAAATAAGTGGGGTTTTTTGATTTTCGGGAATTATAGGTATTTTAACTTTAATAGAAAAATTGCCTGCTTTATCAGTTCTAGTACTTTGTCCTGGTATGGGAATAAAAATTAAATCATTTAAATTAATTGGCTGTTTGTTAGGGAGTAAATTTTTAGGAACATTTAAAGGATTATCAACCTCAGCTTTTGTTTCTACAAAATCTTGATTAACTCCTAATGTTACTCTTGCTCCCTTTATAGGAGTATTAGTATTTTTATCTTGAAGTCTACCTACTATAGTATATTCTTGTAAAATAGGTGTTTGACTTTTTAATTTTGCTTTTAAGGCAGATATTTCTTCTCTTATTCTATTTTGTGTTTTTTCTACATCATTAGATAAATTTGCCTTTCTTTGTTCAATTTTTTCTTTTCTACTTAATCTTCTATTTTGTCTTTTTTCTCTTCTTTGTTCTCTAGTTAAATTAGAACCTAAAGATAAATTTATTTCTTTTTCTGATGCTTCTTTTAAAGTAGAAAGATCTATATTATATTTAGTTGATAATTCTTGAATTCTATTAAGTATATCAGCTATAGGTAATGCATCCCCTAATAAAGATTTACCTTGGGGTGTAGCAAGTGATTGTTGAACTAGTTGTAAAAGAGCTTCTTCTCCCATTTTATATAGCTTTTACAATTTTGGATTTATAACTATTAATACTATTTAGCATTAATGATATTTGTGTTTTTGTTGAACCTGCTGTTCCAGTACTTAAAAATAATTTAGGTTCTATCGAAAGAGTTTGACACATAGCTTGAAGTTTTTTTAAAAGATTTTCAAAATCATCTAAAAATGTATCACCTAACATTACAGATTGGTTAGCACTAGTATCTCCTAATCTAATATTATTTTTTGCAGATTGTAAAACAATATCTCCTTCTTGAGAGTATATACCTGTTGTATTTATTGAGGTTAATGATATAGTACTTTGAGAATTTAATATAATACTATCTGCTTTTGTATTAAAAACTAATCTATCTGAATTAATCATTACTTGACTTCCTTGGTAAGACCCCAATGATTCTGGGATATTATTACTTATTGTTGGGTTATTAGTTATAGAAGAAGATAATGGTATTGATTGATTTGAAGTTAAATAAATTGAAGATAAATCCTTATTTATATTTTCAATAGTTGGTAAATATCCTTCCTTACTAGCATCAGTAGGTTGACCATTTCTAAGTATAGTAATAGGATTGCCATTTTCTCCTGTACTTGACCAATTATTATTATATAATATGTTACTTGTTTTTGCTGTACTTCCGAATCTTATACTATTTCCCCATCTACCTTCTGTTATTATATCCCCAGCAAAAGCTAATAATGGGTGGATATTAGATTTTTCAGTAAAAGTACCTTCTGTAAATGGAGAATTATAACTATAATCAACTTCTTCTTTAGTAGATTTTCGAGTTTGCCCTTGTTCTATAGCTTGGTAACTTTTTTGTTGTGAAGCTTGAACTTGAGGTGTTGTATTTAAATTAGGATAAGCATTTAAATGGGGATTATTCCAAATAGAAATAGGATTTATGTAAAAATATTTTTTAGTATTACTATTTAAATTTACATTATTATCAGGTAATAAAAATAATAAAACTAATTCATTTACTAATGGATAATTTTTAGCATAAGGAATTAAAGGTGAGGCTGTTGAAGGATTTTTAGAAAGTGATAAATTAGGTGAACCCTCTACCGCTTCAAAAAATACCATACCCAAAGAGGACCACCCACCATAAGTATCAAACTTAGGATGATCATCATTTAATATAATATCTGTTACTCTAACTGACATCATACTAGATGCTAAGGAGTCTAATTGTTTCTGAGTTGATCCTTGATTATCATTACTAGTATTTAATTGAGCATTAACCCCAGCAAATCCATATTTATGCGCCATCTTTTTTATCTTCGAAATTAGTATTGAGTTTATCTAACTCCTCCATTAATTGTTGTTTTTCTTCTTCTGTTATTCCCATTGATTCTTCACCACCACTATTATTAAGCGCACGCTGTACTATAGTAGCCATTTTAATTAATTGTTCATCGTTTCGAACACCAATTTCCATATATTCTTTAATAAGTGGAACAATTAAAGTAGCATCACCTATATCATTTATAAGGGGTTTTAATTCTGAAATTAAACCCGTAATTTGGGTTTCTTTTTTCTTTTGGTTATCATAAATTTCACTTAAAATATCCGAAAACTTTTTCTTTTTAAATACAATATTATCTAATGATCCCATAATGTTATTTTATTATAAATATGGATATAGAAAAGACTTAGAATCTAGCGTAACCGTTTTCTAGAAAGAATATATATTGTTGTTTAAATATATCATGAAGTTTATCAGCTATTTTAGTAATCTTAGGGGTTTTTACATCAACCATTTCTCTAATGTATATATAAAGTGCTTTTTTATTAAATACCTCTAATGTTTCTCTTTTTCTAAATAATTCTAAAATTGCATCTGCTATCTGTGCATCATTTTTTTTAGGAAATAATTCAAATATATTTTCTGATACATGGGTTACAAATAAATCTACATATTTATCTAAATCAGATTTAGTTTTTTCATCTCCCTGGGAGTATGTGTGAGTTGAATTTTCATTAGTTAATACTTCAACTCCTACTTTCTTTATCTTTTTTTTATAATTTTTAGTATTATATAATATTAACCATCTTTTAACAATTGTACCAAAATAAGAATATGCTTTTGCACCACGACTTGGATCAAATAAATGTATTTTAGATAACAAAAAGGTGATTATCTCATGTTGTAAATGTTCTAGATTTTCTACTTCAGTATGATAAAATTTAAAGGTATGAATAATATTCTGTGTGAGCTTAAAAAACGCGAAATGGATTTCACGTTCATATATTTTAGATCTAATTTCAGAATCTTTAGTATTATTATATAATACAATAGCATTTTCTGTATCTTGAGTAAAATAATTTTTACTCTTTTTCCTTCTTTTCCTTACCATAAATTAAGAATTAGTTTTAAATTGAGATAAACCTTTTTGTAAAACCTTTATTTCATTAAAAAACCAACCTATTTCATCATCACTTTTAAATGTGCCTTTTTTATCGATTTGTTCTAATCTTTTTTCTGTAAAAATTGCTTGTTCTTCTACTTTATTAATAAATACTTGTTGTGAATATATAATATCTTCTGCCTTTTCATTTTTACCCAAAAGATTAAAAGTCGTATATCCAAGGATAACGACTAATAAACCTAATATTATAATAATAATTTCTAACATCATAAACTATCTAACATGTTTTTTAATCCTGTACTTGCGACACTATTTAATGCCTTAGCTTTAGAAGATTTTATATTGCCAGATAATGTATAATTTTTCTTTGGCTGCTCCACACTATCTTTAGAAAACTTTGGTAACCATTCTTGCTCAAATTCAATACGTGCAGCCATTAAGTCAGCTTGATGTAAAATATATGGTAAAGATGTGCGGGGTTTTTGTTCTGGCATAAATGCCTTTAAATATTTTTCATTAGCAATATCATATAAACCATCATGGGTTTGAATTGCTACCATTTCATTAAATGAATAAGAAATATCATGCTGTTGGAGTAAAAATAACCCACGATCTGGAACAGAACAGAATGCTAATTTTTTATTAAACATATAATCTTCACCTAGTTTATCTTTTCTCCACTTATCTGTCTGAGGTATGTAAGATTCATGTTCTTTATCACCCATTTTACCTAAATCATGGTTAATGGCAGAAAATACTAATTCTTCTTTAGTAAATGTAGTCATATCACAACCCATTTCTTCCCACATATCATATAATCTAAGAGATCCTTCAACTACTCTATTTACATGGGCAACATAACCACCTGGAAATGCACCATGGTATTCTTTTTTATGAGCAGCTGGCATTAGTATGACACGTTCTTCATAGCGTTTATAAAAACTAGATAATTGCTCCCCTCTATTTCCTGGGATGTGAACATTTATATTATCTAAAAATATTTCCCAATTTGCTTGAATTTGTTCTGCTGATAATTCCATAACTTTTATTTTAAATTTGCTCTTAATGCTTTTGCTTCTTCTTTTGTATTTAAGAATTTAGCCCATTTTCCATCTGGGCAAGATGATATTAATGATCTAGTTTTTGTCTGCATCGCACATCCACATAAGGTACAACAAGGTTGTGTACCGGGCACGGTACAACTCTTTCCTATTGTATCTAAATATTGACAAGTCCTGCAAATCGACCATCTAATAGCTGCTATTTCTTCAACATCTTCTTTTTTAAAGATTCGGTTTTTAATACCTTCATAAATTGCAGGCATATTACCAAATGCTGATATTAGTTGGTTTATTCTTCTCAATTTATCTAACTGAACTATTTTGTTCTGAATGTGAATGAGGTTCTCTTTCAATCATAGTTCTAATATCATCAGCTATGCCTTGGGCTTTAATAATATTAGCTTTATAGGATTCAATGGGTTCTTGAGTATTTACGATTCTCTGGAGGTTTATTAGAGTATGTTCTAATGATTCTAACTTTCGGTAAATTAATTCTCTATTTCTCATAACTTTATTATATATTTAATATGGGTAACGTTTACCCCTTTACTCCTTTATTTCCATTCCCTTTTTATTCCTTATTTCCTAAACCTGTAATTATAATGTACGAGGGGTTTTTTGTATATCCTAGTTATTTTTTAAATTTCTTTAACTACTTCTTTTATTTTATAAAGATGTGCACATTTTTCATATTCTTCATATTGTTCAAAAAATTGAATTGCACTACCTAATGCTTTAGAAAATATTTTACTATCAAAATTTATAATAGCATTTACATCATCATGTTTATCTAAATTGATATTTTGGATATAAGACCATGCTCTATTATATACAGTAAATTCAGATGCCTCTTTTGTAGATTCTACATTATAATTAGGTTGTTCTTTTTTTAAAAATTTTTCTAATTTAAGATGAAATACATGGTGGTTTTGAATTAATTTGACAAACATACCTATTTTAGCAAAAGGACCGTTCATAAAATCCTTAATTTCAGATTTAGTTTTATCATCCGAAATTTCTTTACCATCAACAAATAATTGAAATATTTTATCTTTATTTATCATACTTAATTTATTATAAATATGTATTACTTATTTAGATCTGCTAATTCAAATTCAATATCTTTTTGAATTTGCTTTAATATTTCATATTCTTTAACAACATCTTTTTTTTCTGGATTGTCTGGGTGGTATCTCCATACTTCATCCATTACAGTTGATGTAGCTACTAAATCATTAATTAATTCTGATTTTTGTTGGTCTAATTCTTCTTGTTTTGACATATTATTTAAATTTATTACCTATTAAGTTAATTGTTTCTTTTGCCTCTTCCAAACTAATTTGAAAAAATTCTTTACTACTGTTAACACGTTGTGCCTTTAATTTATGGTGTACTTCTCTTTCTACCATTTCACCATTAAAACATTGATATGCCCATTCTACTATATAAGGCAAAGCAACCCCAGTAGCAGAAGATATTTGTTTAGCTCTTTCTTCTGGTGGTTTTTTAGTATATCCTATTTTTAATAACCCAGGTTGGGTTGGGTTTGATAGTATGTAAACCCATTGATCTCCATCACCTTTATCCGCATATAACCCATATTTTTTATCGGTATAATACGTTACATTCTCCCATCCATCCCCTTTTGCGCTAGGTGTTAGGGTAAAATATTTAGCATGTTCTAAATCCGTGTTTCCATAGTTTTCCCTTAATGGGATAAACTGTTTAGCTTCTTGAATTGTAATTTTATCTAGACTCATTCGAATATAATTTTAAATTCTTTTTCTATTTCTATATTATTAGGAAATATAGTTTTAATAAATACTTTAGCTGTATCCCCTACCATTTGATTATCAAAAAATATTTGCTGTTGTGGGTGGGTATTATATTTACTACAGGTTCCTAAACTATTAATATCCGAGTTAGGATTGTATGAATAACCTGCTATGTTAAGTGGTGGGAAATTGTTAGCCATATCCTCAATTGTATAAGTTAAATTACCTATTGGAATTGGGTTATTAAAATTACCATCTGTAAAGTATCCTAACACACTATATAAAGGTACTGTAAAAGTAATACCATTTATCCATACCCAATAATTAGAATCAAAAATAGTTTCAATCAAAGGTACCCCATTTACAACATAATCTGGATGTAATTCACTTGTATTACCCTTTAAAGTAAAATATTGTATACCTTGGTGTGAAATATGCCAATAATCGTTAATGTCTTGGTATACTCCTGGTGATACTAATGGATCTATTGCAAATTCTACATTACAATCTCCATCTAAACAAGGATAATTATTAATAAGCTCCTCTGGGCTACATGCCCAAAGGAAACTTATTAAGGTTATGTAAATTAACTTTCTCATTATGCTACTAATTCTAATGCTTTACTAAACATTTTTTTATTTACGTCCTGATCTTGCTTAAAATTCTTAATAACTCGAGCTTGACGAATTTTTCCACCTTGAGTTTTATACTCAAAATTACCTTCAATAATATTCTCCTGGACTCTATTAAATACTTCCCAAAGCATATTACCTTCATCTTTTTTACGTTGAGATTCTAAAACGTCTTCAATTGCTTGATCATCGTAAGTATTGTTAGTACCTTCTACTCTAATATCTAGAAATGATTTAGCAAGATTAAACATTTGCTCTTCTTCTAATTCAACAGCTTTCATTTTATTCATTGCTTCTACTGTTAAAGGTAATTTTTCAACCATACCTCTAATTAATACTTGCAAATCCTCAAACGTATAACCCATATGACGCATTTTTAAATCTGCAAATTCATCTGTAGCTATAATTAAACCATTTTCACAAATCATTCTAAACAATCCTGCTGTAAATTGGAAGGCATTTTTACCATCATGAGAATTAGTAATTAATATTTGAGGATAAACTGTATCTCCATCTTCACCATTAATTACAACATCATCATTTCTAAATACCAGCATATGCTTTTGAACACCCTGTGTATTTTTAGTTCTTGCTTTAACTTCCTTAGCATCAACGGGTTTCCAACCTAATAACTCCATATCATCAATTACTCTTTCCGTAGGAATATGTGTATATTTTTCTGATACTTCGCTTGAAGGTTTCATTGTGAAGATACTTGGAGCGATCTCATTTAACTCTTTCTTACTTAAAAACTTACTACTTTCTAAATTTAACATATGACCTTTATTTAATTTTAATTATTTATTTATACCTAAATATACGAAAGGTAGCCTGGGGAGCCAAGCTACCTACGCATTACTTTTAAATTAACTATAAACTTCTGTTGTGAATACTTTTTTAACTAGTAAACTTGGTGCTACTGTATATGAACCTCTATCACCTTGAACTTTAATATTTTTAGTATTAATTTTAATAACTCTAAATGTTTCATTAGGAGATATTTTTTTATGATCAATACCTACATTATCACCTATTCTAAATGATAATTTAGCATCATAGGCAAGTTCTGTTTTTCTAATAGAAACTACATTTTTAATTTTATTAAATTCTTGTAAATCTGAATTTTTAATGAATTCTAACACTTCGTTTAAATTTAACATAACCTTTATTTATTTAATTTTTAATCGCTCGAACCATTCGAACACGTAAATATACGAACCCTATCCCGGGGAGCCAAGCTTCCCGTGCATTACTTTAGGAAAACATTCTATTCCAAGTTAACCAACTAGGCTCACTTACTTTTTGACCATCTCTTAAGACGATACATCTATTACCATTTTTACTTACATTTAGTAACTCATTGTTACCTAAATAATTTTCACCAATCGCACTACGCAATTCATCTACTTTACCTAAACCATCAAACTTGTCTTGAATACTTAAATCTAACATATAACCTTTATTTAATTAGTGTTGCAACTTCATTATTACAACATGGTAAATATACGAATAATATCTCAAGTAACCAAATCTCCGGCGCATTATCTTTGTTTTCTTTTTATATATTTATAACAAAATATTTCATGGAATACTCAGCAACTGAATTAAAAGGGTCAGGAAGTTTAAATAAAACAATACTAGAATCAAATCAAGATTATACTTTTTTTATATATAGAGTACCCAATCAAACTGGTCAATCACCAAATTTAAGTGGCTCAGGCTATTTTACATTTGAAACTAAAAGAAATGCTTTAGGTAATTATAGTGGTTCTATTCCTTATGTAGCGAATGCTGCTTTAAACCCAAGTGTAGCTAGTAATAATACAGGATCATTTGGAGTTAAAACTTTAGTGTCTTCTTCTTATATATTTTCATATGATTTATATGCAACAACTTCTTCAAATGCAGTTGCCCCTTTTAATCAATTTACAGCAACATCTTCATTTGAGTTTAACCCCTCAACTACAGTACCCTTAAATTCAGTTTATTTTAGAGCTACAGGAGATTATGAAATGGAGGTTGTCCCAGAAACACAAACTTGTGGGGCTGTTCAAAACTTTCAAGGGGGGCAAAATTATCCTACCCAATTACAAAGTCTTGTAGGAAGTGGGACAGGGACAGTAACATTAACACCACAACCCTTTGTTATTCCCGATAGATGGATTGTAAGATGGGATGGGGGAGTTGTTATAGAAACAGGTTATATATCTACTACTCCTAATGGATATAATGTAGGAGGGGGAAATAGAAATCAATTCCAACTAGCTTTACAAGGAAGAACAGCCCCCGAAGGGGGAACTTATCCTTTAACACCCGGAGGTACTGCTCCTAATGTAATTGCAAGTGATGGATACCCTCAAGTCAATGCTATTGGAACTTACACTTTTAACAAAAATAATTCCACTAGTGTAGCAAATGTAGAAATTTATGGACCATTACCAAATACAGGTTGGTTTAGCACATTAAGCTGCCCAGCATAAAGGCGGAAAACGACTCTTTCTCTTATACATATCCACATCTATACATCCGTATATATAATATACTCACATTTATTTTATAAAACTACGTGGACCCTTTGATTGGGGTTCGTATATTATGGTATCATAAAAATAGAACAAAATGGAATTAATTTATTTTATTAGTGGGGTACTAACGGTAGGAACAGTATATGGGGTTTTGTTGCTACGTAAAGTAAAATCGTCATATGATGAAGTTCTGGAGGAGTCGTCACGATTATATTCGCTCACCCAAATGACACAAGATGAAATTGCAGGAAAATTTGATAGTGTAAGGGAGCAATTAATTGAGGTTCTGGATAATAATGAGAAGTTAGGAAAACAGATGAGTGATGATGCGTATGCGGGTAACACTGAATTAAATGAGCGAATAACAGATTTAGCAAAGGAATTTAATAGGCAAGGCATGGGCAATAAAAAATTATTTGATGTAGCGGATAGTCAATTTAGGAAAATTAATTCGGATATACAAATTTTAAATAGTGCGTTAAAACGTTTCCAAGACGATCCGGATTTAAAAGCAAGATATTGATGAGGTTTGCACTTATTGCACATGATAACAAGAAAGCCGACATGGTTGCTTTTGTTTCTAAACGTTTGCCTTTCTTTAACCGAAAAGATGTCCAAATTGTTACAACAGGTACTACGGGGAAGAAAGTAAAGCATGCGGGGATAGATAACGTAGATACAGTAAATTCAGGTCCATTAGGTGGGGACGCTGAAATAGCTGCTATGGTTGTAAGGGGTGAGATAACTGGAGTTATATTCATGAGAGACCCACTAGATAAACACCCACATGACGTAGATATTAATATGTTAATGAGATTATGTGATGTACATGATATACCACTGGCAACTAATTATAGGACTGCCTCTATATTAATAAAATATTTTAAACGAAGTAAATAATATAAGTATATATTTTCCTCGACGCCAAAAAGGTTTTGAAAAAAGAAGGTTGCCATTTTACTATTTTTAAAATTTTGGCGTTAATTGGAAAAAGCCCCCTTAATTGGGGGCTTCATTATATCTAAATATACATTATATAAGTATATACAATCCGAGGGTGTAAGATCGTGTGCGAGCTATAAATTGTGCTACACCCTTCCCTCACGTATACACGCATATATGGACACCAACGCGTATGGGATTATGTATGTATATATGCGGCGGTACGCCGACGTAATTATAGTATTAAGTATGTAGTCAGTATGTACGGGTAAGGTAGTAAGTACCACGTATAGAAGTGCCACCGCGGTATTTGTACCCACGGTGGTTATTATTATGTTTAGTATATTACCCTATGCGATCGCATTTAGGGCATTGCTCGTCTGGATATAATGTTGTGTCATC
>Ga0209535_1000315_pt1 | contig 33688 bp, 30 predicted proteins | sample LinPmetageLP28_FD_184041 | JGI IMG/M metagenome (GOLD analysis project Ga0209535, IMG submission 184041) | Marine viral communities from the Pacific Ocean - LP-28 (SPAdes) (version 2) | ecosystem: Environmental > Aquatic > Marine > Oceanic | place: Pacific Ocean | collected 2009-08-22
TGTTACGTGAACTAAAAACGAGGGGGTATTAACCCCTGTGCATCGCACTCCAACCTATTTCGACTCGACGAGTATATACTTGTGAACAATTGAGGATACTGCAATGTTCATAAGTGATCATAACGTTCTAAATGGGGATACGTCAATGAAACATTAAATACGTTGTGAATACAACAATAATAATAAAATAATGACGTAAACATTTGGATACCAGGGTAATAATTCGTATATTTACGTGTTAGATAATAAAGGTTATGATTGAATTAAATAAATTAATTGAGCAATACAATAACGATGAAATTACGTGTGATGAATATTATGCGGGGTTAGATCGTATTGGTTGGATGAAATAATATATTCCAGACATAATAATATTTACCGTGGTACTCCTTACCGCGGTGGTACTTCCCTACACCGTACTTAATACATTACTATTACATACTGAATTACATATTATTTATACCGTTATGCCCGCATACCGCCGCATATATATCGCTATAATACCACGCGCGTTGGTGTCCATATAGCGTGTATACGTGAGGTAAAGGGTGTAGCACAATTTATGAATCGTACACGATTTTACACCATCGATTGTATATACTTATATCTTACTACCAATGAAGAACAGTAGTATTGTGAAGATCGCCACCATTAGTGCAACGGATATGCTTATACCAACAATCAGTTTAACCATTAGGCTCAAATTCCGTAAATCTTTATCTTCTTTACTCATAATATTATAGACCCCCCGAAGGGGGTCTTTTTTCCATTTAACGCCAAAATTTGGGAAAATATAAAATGGCAACCTTACTTTTTCAAAACCTTTTTGGCGTCGAGGAAAATATATATTTAATACCTTGCTTTTAAATTAGGGTCATCTTGAAACCGTTTTAATGCCCCATTTAATATTTGTATATCAGAATTAATTTTTCTAAATTGACTGTCCGCTACGTCAAATAGTTTTTTATTTGCGTTTCCCTGTTGATTAAATACTTTCGCTAAATCCGTTATTCGCTGATTTAATTCAGTATTCCCCACATACGCATCATCATTCATCTGCTTTATTAACTTTTCGTTCTCCTCATTTACTCTAATCATCCGCTTATTTGCATCATTAAATTTTCCTAAAACGTTTTCGCGAGTTGTTTGGGTGAGATCTAATAATTGCGATGACGACTCCAGCAATTCCGTATGTGAAGATTTTACCTTACGTAATAACAATACCCCATATACTGTTCCTACCGTTAAAATACCACTAATAAAATAAATTAATTCCATTGTCCATTTTTTATATACATCAATATACGAACCCCAATCAAAGGTTCCACGTAATTTTATAAAATAAATGTAAGTATATTGTATATACGGATGTATAGATGTGGATATGTATAAGAGAAAGAGTCGTTTTCCGTTTGGAGATTTACGTCTCTATTATTTTACATATTTATAATAAAACAAATTATGCCAAATTTTACTGGAGGACAATTAAGAGGAGCAGGTACATTGGGACTTGCACTAGCTGGTGGATCTACTTATGAATTCGTTATGGTAGTACCCGATGAGTTATCTGGTTCTGGTTACTTTACTGTTGAAACCGTAAAAAATGGTAACGGTAATTATTCTGGATCCGCTACTAATGCATTAGGTGTTTATAGTGATTTAGTTAATATACCTTCTGGGAGTTTAATTAAAGATAGTTTTAAATCTTCTATTGTAGTTCATAAAACTTCTCCTACAGCAGTATCTTATAGATTTACACCAACAAGTGATGTTGAATTTGGTGATACAATGTATAGAAGTACTGGGAATATTGGGTTACAACTTAATGCTGTTTAAATTTTTTTAAAATTCCTGCGCACTCATTTGGCTACCCGGGATATCCTTCGTATATTTACGTGTTCGAATGTTTCGAGCTATTAAAATTTAAAAATAAAGGTTATATGTCAAATTTAAACGAAGTGTTAGAATTCATTAAAAATTCAGATTTACAAGAATTTAATTCAATTAAAAATGCAGTTTCTATTAGAAAATCAGAACTTGCTTGGGATGCTAAATTATCATTTAGAGTAGGTGATATGGTTGGTATTGATCATAAAAAAATATCTCCTAATGAAACATTTAAAGTTACTAAAATTAATAGTAAAAATATTAAAGTTCAAGGTGATAGAGGTTCATATACAGTAGCACCAAGTTTATTAGTTAAAAAAACATTCACAACAGAAGTTTATAGTTAATTTAAAAGTAATGCGCAGGTAGCTTGGCTCCCCAGGCTACCTTTCGTATATTTAGGTATAAATAAATAATTAATTAAATAAAGGTCATATGTTAAATTTAGAAAGTAGTAAGTTTTTAAACAAGAAAGAGTTAAATGAGATCGCTCCAAGTATCTTCACAATGAAACCTTCAAATACTGTTTCGGATAAGTACACACATATTCCAACTGAAAGAGTAATTGATGATATGGAATTAATGGGTTGGAAGCCTGTTGATGCTAAAGAAGTTAAAGCAAGAACTGAAGATACAAGAGGTGTTCAAAAGCATTTAGTTATTTTTAGAAATGATGATGTTGTTATTAATGGTGAGGATGGAGATACAGTTTTTCCTCAAATATTAATTACTAATTCTCATGATGGTAAGAATGCTTTCCAATTTACAGCTGGATTATTTAGAATGATTTGTGAAAATGGTTTAGTTATAGCTACAGATGAATTTGAAGATTTAAAAATGCGTCATATGGGTTATACGTTTGAAGATTTACAAGTACTAATTAGAGGTATGGTTGGAAAATTACCTTTAACAGTAGAAGCAATGAATAAAATGAAAAGTGTTGAATTAGAAGAGGAGCAAATGTTTAATCTTGCTAAATCATTTCTAGACATTAGAGTAGAAGGTACTAACAATACTTACGATGAGCAAGCAATTGATGATGTTTTAAATGTTCAACGTAAAAAAGATGAAGGTAATATGCTTTGGGAAGTATTTAATAGAATTCAAGAGAATATTATTGAAGGTAATTTTGAGTACAAAACTCAAGGTGGAAAAGTTCGTCAAGCTAGAATTATTAAGAATTTTAAGCAAGACCAGGACGTAAATAAAAAAATGTTTAGTAAAGCATTAGAATTAGTAGCATAATGAGAAAGTTAATTTACATAACCTTAATAAGTTTCTTCTGGGCATGTAGCCCAGAGGAGCTTATTTCACCTTACCCATGTTTAGGAGATTGTGATACAGCTTTTTATATAGACCCCTTAGTATCACCTGGAGTTTATCAGGATAATAATGGGTACTGGCATATAGAACATCAAGGTATACAATATTTTACTATAAAGGGTAATGTCAGTGAATTACATCCTAATTATTTAATAAATGGAATCCCCCAAATAGAGACTATTTTTGATTCGAATTATTGGGTATGGATAGACAGTATAACATTTACAGTACCGTTATTTAGTGTATTAAGTTACTTTACCAATGGTGATTATAATAATCCTATCCCAGTTGGTAATCTAACGTATACTATTGAAAATATGGCTCAAAATTTTCCACCATTAAATATAGCTGGTTATTCTTATAATCCTAATTCTAATATAAATAGTTTGGGTACTTATAGTAAATATAATACTCACCCACAACAACAAATTTATTTTGATAATGAGATGGTTGGGGATACTGCTAAAGTATTTATTAAAACAATATTTCCTAATGAAATAGAAATTGAAAATGAATTTAAAATAATATTCGAATAATTATGGATGCAAATACTAAAGAAAGTTTATATTATAAAGTAAATAAAATGATAGACCTATTAACAGATAATGATAAACAAACGGTTTTATTAATGTTAGAAGGATTAAGAAAAGAAATTCAAGATAATATTTACGATTAAAATTAAAATTATGACAAAAGAAGAATTAGAAGTAGCAAAATCGGAACTAATAGCAGATTTATTAGCAACATCAACAGTAATGGAAGAAGTTTGGAGATACCACCCAGATAACCCAAATAAAAAAGATGTTGTTAAAGAATATGAAATATTAAAACAAATTCAAAAAGATATTGAATCTGAATTAGCAGATCTAGATAAGTAGTACATATTTATAACTAAACGTTATTATGTATATTTATAAAGCAAAATGTGAAAGAGTAGTTGATGGTGATACCATTGATGCTACTATTGATCTTGGATTTGATACTTGGAAAAAAATTAGGATTAGATTAGTTGGAATTAATGCAGCTGAATCTCGTACTAGAGATTTAGAAGAAAAAGCAAGGGGATTAGCAGCTAAACAATATGTTAAAGATATCTTGAATAAGCATAATAATGAATTTATATTACATTCGCAAGGTGTAGGTAAATATGGAAGATGTTTAGGAGATATATTTTTAGGTGATGTAAAATTAAATGATTTATTAATTACAGAAGGACATGCTGTAGAATATTTTGGAGGTAAAAGATGATAGATAAAGATAAAATATTTCAATTATTTGTAGACGGGAAGGAAATTAACGATGGTAAAACTAAATCCGAAATAAGGGATTTTATGAACGGTCCTTTCGCTAAAATAGGAATGTTTGTCAAATTAATTCAAAACCATAAAATATTTCATCAAAAATTAGAAAAGTTTCTTAAAAAAGAACAACCTAATTATGATGTACAATCTACTAAAGAAGCATCTGAATTTACAGTATATGGTAGAGCATGGGGGTATATTAAAAATATTAGTTTAGATAACCATGATGATGTAAATGCTATTATAAATTTTGATTCTAAGGTATTTTATCGCGCATTAAATGAAGCTATTTTTCATTTTCAACAATATGAAGAATATGAAAAATGCGCACACCTCCATAACATTCAAGAAGTAGTAAAAAGGATTTAAAAAATAATTAGGATTATCAAAATCCTCCTCGTACATTATTATTACAGGGTTTTGGAATAAGAAGGAGTGGGGAATAAAGGCATAAAGGGGTTAAGGAACACCCTGTTAATATATATATATAAGTTATGAGAAATAGAGAATTGATTTACAAAAAATTAGAAGTGTTGGAACACACCTTAATTAACCTACAACGAATAGTAAATACCCAGGAACCAATTGAATCCTATAGAGCTAACATTGTAAAAGCCCAGGGGTTAACTGATGAAATTAGAGTTATGGTTGAAAGGGAACCTCGTTCATCACAAGAGCAAAATAGCTCAATTAGATAAAGTGAGAAGAATAAACCAATTAATAAATGCATTTGGTAATATGCCCGCAATATATGAGGGTATTAGAAACAGAATTTTTAAAAGAGAAGATGTTGAAGAAATTGCAGCTATTAGATGGTCAATTTGTAGAACTTGCCAACATTTAGATACCATAGGAAAAAATTGTACCGTGCCTGGTACACAACCTTGTTGTACCTTATGTGGGTGTGCAATGCAAACCAAAACCAGATCATTAATCTCATCATGTCCAGATGGAAAATGGTCAAGATTTTTAAACACTGAAGAAGAAGCAAGGGCATTAAACGATAATTTAAAATAAAAGTTATGAAACTAACAGCAGAACAAATCCAATCAAATTGGGAAATATTTTTAAATAATATAAATATCCATATTCCAGGAAATAGGGGAGAACAATTATCTAGTTTTTATAAACGTTATGAAGAACGTGTTATTTTAATGCCCGCAGCTCATAAAAAAGAATACCATGGAGCATTTCCGGGTGGTTATGTTGCTCATGTAAATAGAGTAGTTGAAGGATCACTTAGATTATATGATATGTGGGGAGAAATGGGATGTGATATGACCACATTTACTAAAGAAGAGTTAGTATTTTCTGCTATTAATCATGATCTAGGTAAAATGGGAGATAAAAACCACGAATCCTACATCCCTCAGACAGATAAATGGAGAAAAGATAAATTAGGTGAAGATTATATGTTTAATAAAAAATTAGCATTTTGTTCAGTTCCTGATCGTGGGTTATTTTTACTTCAACAACATGATATTTCTTATACTTTTAATGAAATGGTAGCTATACAAACTCATGATGGTTTATATGATGCTGCTAATGAAAAATATTTAAAAACATTTATGCCTGAACAGAAACCTCGCACATCTTTACCATATATTTTACATCAAGCTGATTTAATGGCTGCACGTATTGAATTTGAACAAGAATGGCTTCCAAAGTTTTCTAAAAATAGCGTGGATAAGCCAAAATCCCAATTTACCTTATCGTCAAACAAAAAATCAAATGTTAAATCTAAGGCACTTAATACAGTATCAAGCCCAGGATTAAAAAACATGTTAGATAGTCTATGATATTAGAAATCATTATTGCAGTACTAGGTTTATTAGTCGTTACTTTTGGGTATACGACTTTCAACCTTTTACGTAAAAATGAACATGCAGAAGATATAATTGATTCCCAAGAAAAATTATTTACTAAATTAGATGAACATCTTACATTTGCAGAAAAAAGAATAGAACAATTAGATGAAAAAAATGTGTGGAGAGAAGATGATGAAATAGGTTGGTTTTTTAATGAAATAAAAAAATTACAGAAAAAATTATCCCAATTTAGAAAAAATAACCTATAATGGCCCAAGTTAAAAAAAGAAGAAAAAAGAGTAAAAATTACTTTACTCAAGATACAGAAGATGCTATTGTATTATATAACAATACAGATGATTCTGAAATTAGATCAAAAATATATGAACGTGAAATCCATTTCGCGTTTTTTAAACTTACACAAAACATAATTCATACATTTAAATTTTACCATACTGAGGTAGAAAACTTAGAACATTTACAACATGAAATAATTACTTTTTTATTATCTAAAATTCATCTATTTGACCCCACACGGGGAGCTAAAGCCTATTCTTATTTTGGTACAATTGTTAAGCGTTGGTTAATATTATACAATACTAAAAACTATAATAAAAAAATTAAAAAAGTAGGAGTTGAAGTACTAACTAGTGAAAATTCAACACATACTTATTCTCAAGGAGATGAAAGAGTTAAAAGTGATTTAGATAAATATGTAGATATTTTTATTGAACATGTTTCAGAACATATATATGAACTGTTTCCTAAAAAAAACGATGCCCAAATAGCGGATGCTATTTTAGAATTATTTAGAAAAAGAGAATCTTTAGAAGTATTTAATAAAAAAGCTCTTTATATCTATATAAGAGAAATGGTAGATGTAAAAACACCTAAAATTACTAAGATAGCTGATAAGCTCCACTTGATATTTAAATCACAGTATATTTTTTATTTAGAAAACGGTTACGCTAGATTCTAAATCTTTTCTATATCCATATTTATAATAAAATAACATTATGGGATCATTAGACAACATTGTATTTAAGAAAAAAAAGTTTTCGGATATTTTGAGTGAAATTTATGATAATCAAAAGAAAAAAGAAGCTCAAATAACAGGTTTAATTTCAGAGTTAAAACCACTTATTAATGATATAGGTGATGCAACTTTAATTGTTCCACTTATTAAAGAATATATGGAAATTGGCGTTAGAAACGATGAACAATTAATTAAAATGGCTACTATAGTACAACGTGCGCTTAATAATAGTAGTGGTGAAGATGCATTAGGTATAACGGAAGAAGAAAAAGCAGAATTAATGAAGGAATTAGATAAACTTAATACTAATTTCGAACAAAATAAAGATGGCAAATAAATTTGGATTTGCTAGCATAAATCAACAAATTAATGTTGGTTCAAATAGTTCAAATGATAAATTTTTATCGGGAATTAATGAACTAAAAGAAAATGTAATATATGCTAGGGTAGTAGATATAATTTTAGATGACCAACACCCCTTATTTGAAGGTAATGGTGGGTGGCCTGGGATTGGTAATATATTTTTTGAAAAAACTGAATTAAGTAGTGTAACGGCTAAATCTAACTTAGTAGCATCTCCTTTATTACCTTATTTAAAAAATTATCCTTTAGTTAATGAATTTGTTTTACTTTTTAAGTTACCAACTAATCAAGTTTTAGAAAAAACAAACATTACTAAATATTATTATTTAAATCCTATTTCTTTATGGAATAATCAACATATTAATGCTTTTCCTAATTTAGAAGTTAACACTCAAACTCAACCTAGTGAAAGAAAAAGTTATCAAGCAATAGAACAAGGACAAACACGTAAATCTAGCAATGAAGAAGTTAATTATAATTATAATTCCCCATTAGCAGGAGGAACTTTTATTGAAAGATCTAATATTCACCCATTGCTTGCTTATGCAGGAGATATTATAGTAGAAGGAAGATGGGGTAATTCAATAAGATTTGGCAGTACGGCAAATGTTCAAAGTGGAACATATACAAATAATTGGTCTAATACAGGTGAAAATGGTAATCCTATTACAATAATAAGAAATGGACAACCCATTGATTCACCAGAAGAAGGTTATTTACCTACTATCGAAAATATTAATAAAGATTTATCCTCTATATACTTAACTTCTAATCAAACAATTCCTTTAGAGACAACAATAACATCAAATCCATCTATTAGCAATGATCCCCCACAATCAATACCAGGATATGAAGGTAGTCAAGTATTATTAAGTTCAGATAGATTAGTATTTAATTCTAAAGCTGATAGTATTATTGCTAATTCACAAAAATCAATATCATTATCTTCAGTTGGTACAATTGGTATTTTTTCACAAGAAGGTGATATAGTATTACAAACATCTAAAAATAAAGTTAAATTAGGAGATCCAAATGCTAATCAATCAATTATCTTAGGGGATAAATTTATGGATGATTTTAAAGATTTGTTAAATAAACTACAGAATTTATGCCAAACATTATCAATAGAACCTAAATTATATCTAAGTGGTGGGACTGCTGGTTCAGCAAAAACACAAATATCTTTAATGTTAAATAATATAAAAGATTATACTTCTAAAATTGTAAAATCAGTATAAATGAGCGAGGATCAAATATTACAATTAGTAAACCAATCTCTACAAACCCCAAAAGGTAAATCTTTATTAGGGGGTGAATTAGATATTGCTGGGATATCTTCAAGATTAGGAGAATTACAATCTAAATATAATATAAGTCTAGAAGCTTTAGAAAATACTGAAATTAAAGATGTTAATTTTAGTTTAGGAAATAACTTAACTAGAGAAGAAAGAAGAGAAAGAAGAAAAAACAGAAAAATAACAGCTCAAGAAAGATTAAAGGAAAGACTAGAAGAACAAAATTTAGACCCTGAATTAGCATCTAAAAAAATATTAGCAGAAGTACAACTATTAAAAGATAAATTAAAAAGTCAAATTCCTAGATTTGAAACGTTTACCTTAACAGGAAGATTATTTGATCAAAATACGGGAAATGTTTTAAAAGGGGTAAGAGTACAACCTGGAGTAAGTCCTCAACAATTTGGAGCAAAAATTGAACAACCAAAATTAAATGGTAATGAATCAACACAAGAATTAATATCAAATAATATTAGTATCCCAAATCCAAATGATTTAATTTACACCCCAGTACCTGGTTTAGTTGAAGATGGACCTGTAACAACAGATTCACAAGGTAATTTTTTAATAAAAATGAAAATACCTGTAATACCAGCAACCCAAAAAGTACCATTAAATATAGCTTTATTATATACGAAGGGGGGATTTATTCCAAATACATCACCTATTATAAATGGTGATAGAACAGTAAAAACGGCACTACCCGCTTCTAGTTTATTAAATATTTCTGAAGCATCAGAAAAATTAGCCCAAGAATTTACTGATAAAATTGATTTAGCACAATCAGCAGTAGGAGCTATATCAATGAATATTTTTGATAGAATTATATCAGCTAGAAAATTTAGCATATCTAAAGTAGTAGATGCCATAAAAACAAAACTAATTCCTTTAGCTATTGGAATGTTAGTATCATTTGGTATTGCTAAACTATCCCAAGCAAATAGAAAAACATGCCCAACTCCTGCAGCTTTAAATGATGTAATACAAACTAGAAATAGAGCTGTAAGACAATTAAATCAAATGTATTTAACAATTGTAACTAATACTATATTAGCCGCTGTTTTTTTATCACTATCCCAAGCACTAAAAGGAGTTAGACTAGCTTTAGATGCCATTCCAGCACCACAAGCAGTTGGTATTTTTCCTGCAAAAGATTTTGGTGGTTTAATATTTGCACAACCTTATTCATTTACAGCAAAATTACAACATATTAATGATGAATTAGAAAAATTAGAAGAAAGGTACGAAGGAATGAATAGATCAACTTTAACTTCCTTAATATTTTTAATAGCAGGATCTGTAACGGTTATACTTTTACTACAAGGTGTAGATAAATTAATTCAAGAATGTGCAGAAGAACAAGGAGCTACGGATTTACAATTAGAAGCTATTAATGCTGAATTATTAGCTATTGCAGAAGAAGAAGAAGAAGATGGTAATCCAATAATTGATAATTTAGCAGGATTTATATTTAGTGTAGAAACTGATAATAAAAATCAAGTAGGCACATTAAAACGTAGATTTGCTGTTGCTAAAAATAAACAAGGGGTTACTTTATTAAAAGGGGAATCATCATTTAGTTCATCAGATCAAATATTAATTGATGAACTTGTATTTTATATACAACAAAATAATTTAAAAGCTAACTAGTATAATATTTATAATAAATCAATATATCATGAAATTAAGTCAATTAAAAACTATTGTAAAAGAAGCTGTAAAAGAAGCAATACAAGAGGAAATGAAAGAAATTCTTATTGAAGCTGTTCGCGCTCCTAAACAAGTAGTACAAGAAGTAGTTAAACCAACTCCACAATCTACTGTACTACCTGAGACAGATAAATTAAAATTAAGAGAAAATATGATGAGTGTTTTAGATGGAATGAGACCTAATGCTAATGGGACATTAAATGCAACAACAAATGATATCCCTTTACAAGTTGGAAGTGGAGATACAACATCATCTAATGGTAGTTTACCACAAGGAAATGTTAGTATGGATCAAATAATGGGATTAATGCAAAGTAAAGGATAATTATGGCATTTGGAGCAAGAAGAGTATATCCTAATGATTTAAGACCTAGAGTTGCTATTGGTGTAAATTTACCATTTAGTGCTCCTATTGCTTTTGCTTCAAATTACCAAACTAGAGATGCAGTAAAAAATAATTTAATTAATTTTTTATTAACAAACCCAGGTGAAAGAGTTGATAATCCTTTATTTGGAGCTGGATTAAGAGAATATATTTTTACTCAAATCGAAAATAATAATTTAGAATTTATTAAAGAAGATTTACAAGAAAAAATAAATAATAATTTCTCAAATATAGATTTAGAAGAAATTGAAGTTTTGCAAAGTGTAAACGAAAACACTATTCAAATAAATATAACTTATAGTATTCCTAACACAGGTATAAATGATACTTTAGAATTAAATTTTAACTAATGGCAGGAGAAAATAAAGATATAGTATATGTAAATAAAAGCTTTAATGATATTAGGTCTCAACTAATAAATTTTAGTCAAACTTATTTCCCTAATACTTATACAGATTTTAGCCCATCTTCCCCTGGAATGATGTTCCTAGAACAATCAGCTTATGTATCTGATGTATTATCTTTTTATTTAGATAATCAAATACAAGAAACTTATTTACAATATGCAAGACAGTTTGATAATTTATATGATCTTGCTTATATGTTTAGCTATAAACCAAAAACAACGGGTTTAGCTTCTGTTGATCTTGATTTTTACCAACAAGTCCCATCAAAAACTGTAGGATCAGAAACTGTTCCTGATTTTGATTATGCTTTATATTTTGACGCTAATACAACAGCTACATCAACTACAGGTCAATCTTTTATTATAACAGAACCTATTGATTTTACAGTATCAAATTCAATGGATCCAACAACTGTATCAGTAGCCCAAATTAATAGTAATGAACCAGAGTTTTATTTATTAAAAAAAACACGTAAAGGAACATCTGGAGTAATACAATCTCAAGTTGAGACTATGGGGGCATATGAAGAATTTCCAACTATTCAATTAAATGTTTCTAATATAGGAGGCATAATAGATATTTTTGACTCAGATGGAAATCAATGGTATGAAGTAGATTATTTAGGGCAAGATTTAGTTTATAATAGTATTAAAAACACTAATGTAAACGATCCTAATAATTATGTAGATAGTAAAGATGCACCCTATTTACTTCAAACAAAATCAGTTAATAGAAGATTTGTTACTAGATTTTTAAATGAAACAACTTTACAAATTCAATTTGGAGCAGGAAAACCTTTACAGGTTGATGAAGAAGTTATACCAAACCCTGATAATGTTGGTCTAGGTTTACCTTTTGAACAAAATAAATTAACTACAGCGTATAGTCCAACTAATTTTATATTTACAAATACTTATGGTATTGCACCTAGTAATACTACATTAACAATAAGATATTTAGTTGGGGGAGGTGTATCTTCAAATGTAAATGCTAATACAATAAATCAATTATCTACAAGTGGGATTACTTTTATAAGTTCAAATATTAGTAGTAATACTATTGCCAACTTTATATTTGGAACAACAGCAGTTAACAACCCATCAGCAGCAAGTGGTGGGCAAGATGGAGATACTATAGAAGAAATTAGACAAAATTCATTAGCTAGTTATAATACACAGTTAAGAAATGTAACTGCTGATGATTATTTAGTAAGAGCATTAAGTATGCCACCTAGTTTTGGTATAATTTCAAAAGCACACGTTCAGAAACCAGCAGCTAATGATCCAGATGTAACATTAGATTTATATGTTTTATCTTATAATCAAGATAAAAATTTAACTGTAGCCTCTAATACTTTAAAAAGTAACTTACAAACTTACATTAATCAGTATAGAATTATTGGTGATACTATTAGTATTAAAAATGCATTTATTATTAATATTTGTTGTGATTTTGAAATAATAACATTACCTAATTATAATAATAATGAAGTATTACTTAATTGTATAACGGCAGTAAAAAGCTACTTTGATATAAATAATTGGCAAATAAATCAACCTATTATATTAAGAGATATTTCTGTTTTATTAGATAATATAGCTGGAGTTCAAACTGTAGCTAATATAAATATTCAAAATAAAGCAGGACTTAATATAGGATATTCTGAATATGCTTATACTATTAGTGGAGCGACACAAGGAGGAGTAATTTACCCTTCTATAGATCCAATGATATTTGAAGTTAAATATCCTGATACTGATATTAAAGGAAGAGTAGTAGCAATGGGAACAGGAACATTTCAACAAGGAACAGGTACCGCATTAGGTGGATATTAAAATAAAAAATTATGGCAGTATATAAATTATTTCCTTTACAAGACACTACATTATATTCATTTTATCCCGATATGAATACAGGAATAGATGCTATGATTGAAGTAGGAAATTTAAACGTAAATATAAACCCAGTACCACAAGTATTTAGATATTTGATTGAATTTGATCAAGATGAAATAAATACAGTAGTAGATACAATAGTAGAAAGTGCACAATTTTCAAGTAGTTTAAAATGTTACGTAGCAAACGCCCAAGGGATAGATTTTAATACTAATTTAGAAATATACCCTGTATCAGGATCATGGAATAATGGTACTGGTACTTATTTAGATTCTCCTTTTACAACTAATGGTTGTAGTTGGAATTATAGATTATATGAAGGTGGTGGTGCATGGGCTACTTCTAGCTTTAATACTTACGCAACAGCTTCATTTTCAGGAAGTGATACTGGAGGTGGTGGAAATTGGTACACAGGTTCATTAGATTCAAATATGCAAATTAAAGTATCTCAATCATTTAAACAAAGATCTAAAAAAGACTTAGATGTTAATGTAAGTGATATTGTTCAAACTTGGTATTCAAGTTCCAAATTAATTTCAGGTGATTACACTAAAATGGTAAATGATGGTTTTATTGTTAAATGGGAAGATACTATAGAATTTAGTACTGTTGACGCAGTACAACCTATTATTCAATTTTATTCTATTGATACAAATACTATATTCCCACCTGTATTAGAAATAAAATGGGATGACCAATCATTTAATACAGGAAATCTTAAACCTTTAACAACATCAGATTTATTTGTTGCATTGGATAATAACCCTGGAGTATTTTATAGTGAAAGTGTTAATAGATTTAGATTAAATTGTAGACCAGATTATCCAACAAGGACGTTTATGACTCGATCCATAGATACAATTAATCATTTTTTAAATAGTGAATCAATGTATTCTGTTAAAGATTTAGATACAAATGAAACATTAATAGAATTTGACCCCGAGTTTACAAAAATTAGTTGTGATTCAACAAGTAATTATTTTGATATTTATATGAATGGGTTACAACCCGAAAGATATTATAAAATATTAATTCAAACAACTATTAATGGTAGTACAATAGTTAAAGATGACAATTATTATTTTAAAGTAGTTAATGGATAATGGCAGAAGAAAGATTAGATCTTAGAAAAGAAGTTTTTGATAAACTCCAGTATATTAAAACTATAAATACTAGTTTTAGTGAGTTGGGAGTAGAAACTCTTACTGAAGAATTGCAAAACCAACCAACAGTTGCAGAATTCTTTGGATTATATAATTCTCTTTTTTATGATATACCAGCATTAGGTGATACTAATTCTCATCAATATTTAGTTAAAACTAGTGGTGATTATATTAATTTTGATCAAATAAATGAAGAAGTAGAAGCTTTACAAGCAGAAATAGCTCAGTTAAGAAGTGATTTACTTCAAGCTCAAATGACAAATATAAGAGTAGCTGCATCCGCTTCTAATAGTCAAGAAACGGATAATACATTAGCTGAATTAGAATCTGAATTAGTAAGTGCTAACCAAGCATTAATTGCAGCAGCAGCCGGTGCTTCACAAGATGCAGCAGCAGACTATGATATAGATATAAGTGTAGGAGGGGGAAGTACAGCTGGTGAAGGAGGCTCAGTTAGTGATTCTGCACCAGATTCAAGTTATGGGGGATAATAAAAAAATATGAAATTGAAAACAACGGTAACACCAATATTAGATTCACAAACATTTGAATTTCAAACATATGAGGATTCAGATGAAAGGTTAATTATTCAAACTAACCTTGATACTGCTTTTACTGCATCTGTGGATTATATAGAATATTATATCTATAACCCTAATAATGTTTTAGTATATCCATCAACAACAGTACCCTTAGAACAATATAATATTAAAGAAGGTGATGTTTTATTGGATCCTGAATTAAATTTAGAAACTAGAGGTTTTGATATTGGTACATACCAAATTTCATATAATTTTTACAGAAAACAACTTTCATCTAATGTAACAGAAAAATATTTTATATCAGAAATATCATCTGATAGAACAGAAATTAGATTAGATAGTAATGTTATTGTAAATGAGCTAATAATATCTTCCTCAAATTCATTCATACAAACTAGAGAAAACTCAGAATATTTTGTTGATTTTTATTTAAATTTTGGAAATAATAAAACTGTAATTGCAAACAATATACAATTAGATATTGATGAAGGTATAGATCCAACTTTATTAATTAAATTATATGAACCTTTACCCTCTAATTTTAGTTTAAAGGATGAATTATGGGTAGTAACAGAATTATCAGCACCCCAAGCATATAAAGTAGTATTTCCTTTTGATCCTATTATCGAAGATGATTTTACTTATTTAGCAGGCCCAAATTATAGTTTAAATATAACACAACAAACTGGAACCCCTTCAGAACCTTTTTCTTATAGTACTCTTCTTAATTCAGATATTACTAGTTCAATTAACCAAATTCAAAGTTTGTTAAATGAAAAAGAAATAAATATTAATATTGATTATGAAAACTATGGGAACTTTATAAACTTTAGTTCTGCACAAACTAGATTAGAAAATTTTTATTACAAAGTTGGACTAATACAATCAGCAAGTAATGATTTAGAAAACTTTTATGGTCAAGTATCAAGTGGTACTGTTAATCAACAATTTTTTAGTGCTAGTACTGCTACTTTAAAAAATCAAATTAATGATATAATTAAAAATTTTGATGGATATGAATATTTTCTATATTTTAATAGTGGATCTTTATATTCTTACCCAAAATCTAATACAGAACCCCCATTCCAACTTTACGCAACAGGCTCAGCTCAAGTATTAACTTGGTTGGGTAGTGCTAACCCTAATAGTGCAGAATATGGAGGACAAGCGTTATCAGCTTCAAATTATGATGAAAATAATAGAGATTGGTTATATTTTTCAATACCAGAATATTTAAGAGATGATTCAGCAAATAAAAAATATGAATTATTTGTTGATATGGTGGGTCAATACTATGATAATGTTTGGACTTATACTAAAGATATTACAAATAAATTTGATGCTGATAATCGTTTAGATTATGGTATATCTAAAGATTTAGTAGCAGATGCTATTAGAGATTTTTCTGTTAAATTATATTCAAATAATTTTAATACAGATGATCTATTTACAGCCTTTTTAGGATTAACTCCATCTGGAAGTGCATTTCCTTTTCCAACTATGACTGGTAGTTTACCAACACCATCTGGGTATGAGTACGTAGATACTAAAATATCAGCGTCTAATGATATAATGCCATTAAATGATGTTAATAAACGACTATATAAACGAATTTACCATAATATACCTTATTTACTTAAAACAAAAGGTACAGTAGCTGGTATAAGAGCTTTAATAACAGCTTATGGAATCCCAGATACAATTTTAAGAATTAATGAATTTGGGGGTAAGGATAGAAATGAAGCACAAGATTATGATTTAAAACAAAATGTATTTAATTATGCATTTAATACCGGCCCATCTGCTAATAACTATATATCATCTTCTTTACAAGCAAACTCAAAATTCCCCGTTCAAAGTGGTGATAATAAAGCTCGAACTATACAATTAAGATTTAAATCTCCTACACTACCCTTACCAGTAAATAATGTAGCTAGTAGTGATATTAGACCTTTACAATCATTATGGTCAACAGATGATGGTGGTAATTTAGTATTAGAATATACAGGTTCAGGTTTAATAAGTGGTTCTTATTCAGGATCAATACCAGATCCATATGATACTTATGGTACATTAAAGTGGATACCTGCTCAAGGAGACAACCCTGATTTAAGTGCTAGTGTATATTTACCTTTCTTTAATGGAGACTGGTGGTCGGTTCAAATGAATGTTAATGAAAACCCCACTTCTAGTTTATATGCCGCTAATGAAATAGATGGTAAGATAGGATTTAACGAATCTAGTAGTATTGTAGGTTTTGATAATTCTTTTTTCAATCAAGCTACTAAAGGATTTTTAAATAAAAATTTAAACGTTGTTTTTAATGATGGTACTACGTACACTCCTTTTTCTGGATCATTCCAAGAACTAAGATACTATGTAAATGAAATTAGCCAAAGCTGTTTTTATGATTATACTGTTAATCCATATTCCAACGAAGGAAATGGAATCAATTCAACACCAGACCAACAGTTTTTTAGAGCTGCTTTAGGTACTCAATTAGACACAGGAAGTAGAACATCAATCCATCCTAGGGTAACAGGATCTGCTGTACAAATTACACAATCCTTTGCTACTAATAGTGAGTTTTATTTGGACGTTCCAAGTGATAGAGATAGTCAATGGGTTACAAATGTAGAAGATATATTCCAAGACCAAGTTGTTGCTGGGATGAAAAATAGAATAACTGAAAAAATTATTTTAAAAAGTAGCAGTTTAGCAGAAGCACCTTATGGTTATAATGAAAACTCACCAGATTCTACTGGAGATATTTTACCTACACAAGGAAGAATAACGGCTTCTATATTGTCTCCAATGAGATCATTGCAACAAAACTCATTTACAAGTCAAAGTTATACTCCTAATGTTGATTATTTAGAAGTTGCCTTTTCACCAGCTAATCAAATTAATGATGATATTAATGCTCAATTAGGATATTTTAATATAGGAGATTATATTGGTGATCCAAGATTTGTTTCATCATCAGATTATAGTTATCCTGATTTAAATAGATTAAGAGATGCTTACTTTGAAAAGTATATAGACAGTTATGATATAGTTGATTTTATTAGATTAATTAAATTTTTTGATAATTCATTATTTAAAATGATTAAAGATTTTACTCCTGCTAGAACAAGTTTAGCTTCTGGTGTAGTAGTAAAACAACATTTATTAGAAAGAAATAGACAAAGACCACCTCAAGTTTCATCTTCAAATGAAACATTAGAGGCATTAGTAGTTAATTTACCAAAAGATTATAGTTCAGGTTCTTTAGACTACCCACAATATTCAACATCAGGTTCAGCTATATATAAATTTACAGGTGGGGCTGGTGGTTCAGTAAATAAATGGAATGGTTTACAAACTTATCAATTAACAAGTACTCATATTTTAGCTGGTACAGAATTAATTAATAACGTAACTAGTGATACTATTAATTGGCCAGATTCTTCATTTACTTATGCAAATGTTAGTGCATCAGCAGTAACAGCCAAAAATGGAACTATTGATGTTATGTTAGGTCCTGCTCGAGGTTCTGTAAATTCAAGAGCATCAATAGAAAAACTCCCATTTCAAACATCATCATCACTTACGGAATTTAGGGTTGGAGATACTATTATAGCAAATGGTAGTGACTTTAGTGCAAGTCTAACAGGACAAATAGTTATTACAGTTGATACTAATATATTAGAACAACTTATATTTCCTAGTAATAGGTTTAATATAACACAAAGTTATAATATTGTAGGAACTGAAAGAAGTCCTAATGAATATTCTGTTATTAATAGTACTTACTTTAATTATAGTAGTTCACAATTTTTAAGTGCTTCATATCAGGGTAGAGGATTTGAAGAAATAACTTCACAACATGAATTTTATGATGGTGAATTTAGTGGATCTAAAATAGTAGCCACTACACAATCACTAAACCCAGGTTGTTCACCCTATTTAAATGTAGTTGATAAAGGAGCTAGATATAATCCTTTATTTTTTAACGGAGAAATAAATTATAGTGAACAAGGATCAGTTTCTTTAAAGACTTTTAATAACCCAAATAATGAACCAATAGATGGATTTGCATGGATTTATTCTCAAAAAATAACAAACCAACAATTATTGGCAGAAACTGGAGCAGATCCAAATTATAATTATGTTTTTTCTATAAAATTATCTAGAAGAGATCTTGATGGTAATGATGTAACAGATTATCTTGAAATTGGAACTGAAATTGAGGTTAATATGCCTTCTGCTCCAACATTTGGAGGTGGTATACCAACTTATTTAATACAAGGAATAATACCTGAAGCTAATTCTGTAAGATTAAGAATTGCAATAGAAAAAGGAGACAATAAAGCCTCAGATCCTATAATTGTTAGTGAAAATTTACTTTATAGTAGAGAAAATATATCTAGCCCAGCAGTTGGAGATATTTATTTTAAAGATTCTCAATCTTCGGCAAATTTTATTGATCCATATTCTTTAGAAAACATTATAATACCCGCATATTCTGAAAATAATATAGATAGTCAAGTTTATTTTGCTTCTGCATCGATAGCAAGTGGTTCTGGTGAAGGAACTCTTGAGGTATCATATAAATCTCGTACAGCAGGAAATGTTTCTATATTATATAACTATTCAGGGGCAGCTCAAATTTCATCTAATGGTACATCTAGTCAGTATAGATTTAATGTAGATGGAAGCACAGCTTTAATTAATCCTATTACAGGTGAATTACCTTCAGTTGGTACATTATTAGATATAAATCTAAGAACTCAGGGAGAATCATTTTTTCCTATTACTTCTTCGGCAAATGGAGGATCTGAAAATTGGTCACTTGTTGTAGAGACAACATATACATCATCTGATAGTAATAGAAATGATTCTGATTTACGACAACAAAATGTTTTTAAATCAGATACAAGTTTAAACCAAACAGAATTTGTAGTAGTATATTCAACCCCACAATCAGCATCACTACAATTTCCTAAATATAATTCCCCAACTACTAACTCAGTTGGAGGAACAAATCCATGGTATGGTCCACAAGGTTTAATAGGTCAACCTGGGCCGTTAAATTTAGGATTACCTAACTTATCAATGGGGATAGGTACCCCAAGTGAAGGTGGAGTATTTGATCGTATATTAGCACAAGGTATGCTAAATGTAGAAAATAACGATGCTTATTTACAATTTGAAGCAACAGGAGAAGATGTACTAGTATCAAGTGGTTCTAGTGGAAAAAGATTAGCTAATATATCTAAAGACCCCTTTAGATATTCATCCTATAATTTATATAGAACACCTAATGTTCCTTTAAATTTTTCAATGTCTTTCTTTTATAGTGCATCAAGTTTAGGTGATGGAAGTAGTGCATCCCCAATAACATCATCAGGGGGTGTACATAATGGGCAAGGATATAACCCAAATAATGCAGGTAATACATCTCAAGCCCTTACATTAACATCAACTGGATCCGGTGCAGTAGGCTTATCAGCTAGAACATTTTTTGTGGAAACAGGATCAGGACACACTACTCTTACTGATGCTATTAATGCATTTCCATTACTCCCCTCATCAAGTTTTGGACAAGTCTTTTCTGAAGGTAACTTTTTTGGAGCACAAATATCCCCCCAATCACAAGCAGGTACAACATTAAAGTCAAATGCACAATTAACTACTAACTGGGGTAAATTTGATATAGGGCTATCAAATGCATTCAATATGAAATATTATCCACTTAAAAATGTAGAGGATAATACTTTAGCTGGGGTAGGTAGAATAGGCCGTAATGGTGGACTTATACCTATTACTGAAGTACCTTATGATACATCAGATCCTAAGTTTAATGCTTTATATAGAGCAAATGGTGCATATACAACTAAATTAACCGGTTCTAATGCCGCAAGTGGAGGAGGTACTAACGAAGTATTAAGTGGTATTTTTACACCTCCAACTCAATTTGAAGGAGTGTCACCTCCTGTATTTGCTGAAGAATTAAATAATTTAATACCAGGAAATTCTGGGTCGGTTGAATATAACCAATCACTATTAACTGCTTCTCTTTTAACTAGACCAGCGGGTCATCCAAAAATAGCAATAAATGGTTCTGCTTCTTTATCTTATAATTTTGGTAAATTCCAATTTGCTGGGACACCAACAACAACACCAATAAAAACTATGACCCCACTTTCGGGTTCAGATTTACAAACAGGTAATGGTACATGGAATCCTACTACAGGAGATATATATTGGCAAGCTAGTGCTTCAACTGGAGATGGTGCTTATTCAATTGGGGAGGTAAATGGGTCATATAATTGGGATGAATGGGAATTTTTAGCAAGAAATAATTCTTCCACAGGATTTAATTTTAACTTCCTTACTTCATTACAACCATATTATGATTTTGAAATTTTTTGTTATGTCCCAACTGGAGTAACATTTAATGCTACAGCTTCAGTACAACATTCAACTGGAAGTGATTATAGAATAGCAACTCAAGAATGCTATCCATTAGTGCAAGCTAATGGTGCTAGTTTTAATATAACTAACCCTTCAACAGGCCAAACAGAATCAGTTCAATTATATAAAATTCAATTAATATTTGGAATTTCTAATGAAATCATACCCCGAAGTAGAGTTGTAACTGATGGTCCTTTTAGAGCAAGATTAGCAATTGAATCTTCTGTAGATTTTTCTTATTATGTAGATGAATGGGATGTTAGAGCGGTTATAATGAGATATCAAAAAGATGATGAAGTAAATGGTTCATTTGATGGTACTTCATATGCATTTACAGGTGATGGTACTATAACAGGAACTGGATTAGGTGCATCTAATGATTTACAAATTTTTCAAACTGCTAATAGTAATGTCATACAATCTGGATCTGTACACGTATCGGCATTATTAAAATATACAGGTTCTGTATATGATACTGCTACATCAAATACTGCATCAGTTGATATCGTATTAACTTCATCATTATCTCAATCATATGATATTTATCCTGGAGCTGTAATAGATATAGAAAATTCAGCCTCAAATGCCGTAGGAACTTTTAGTAATTTTACTCCATATAATAGTACTAGTAATACTTCTTCAACACTTAATTTAGCTGGGGGTATGTATTATATGCAATATTCTATGAGTAATTACTCTGCAAGTTTTACTGAAAATTATGATTTTCAATTTATAGCAGATTCAAACCAAGGAATAACAGTAACCCAAACATTATTACAGGGAACAGTTTCAACAGCTAACCCCACAGCTAGTATATACCCACAAATTTATTTAGGAAATACTTCAGATAGAACAACTTTTGGTGAAATTGTACAATTTGAAAGTGGTGAAGTTCCTTTTACTAGAGCAGCAAATACATCATCAACAGGATATTATTCATTCTCAGGAAGTTTTATCCCAATAGGGAGAGATGGATGGCAATTAAATGATTCATTAAGAATGGCTTTTAATGTTCAAAGAGAAGGTAGTAATATAGGAATAACAATTGTATCATCAAGTCTCGGCATATCACCAGGACAAAGTATTTATTCACCTTTAACAGCATCTGTAAACCCAAATGTGTTTAGAGTGCCAACTATTACACAATTTTCAATACCAACTTTTTATCAAAATGGTGTTTTACCATTTAGATTAGCATTAGATTGTCAACCTCTATTAAACAACTATAATGCTAGTAGAAAAAGTGGATATATCATGGATGTTGATTACTCTAATGAATCTGGACCAATTATACCTGTTAATCAAAACCAAATCCTAGAAAATGTAGCAGTTAGAGCAGCAGTACCTGATTCTAATTATTCATCACAAGCTTGGACTATACCTAGATACTCAGGTTCTAGATCTATATGTAATCAAATAAATGTATTTACTTATGGTGATATTGGTACTTACGGTCAATTACCTAATATTGAGAGTAGATTAGCCTACTTTGCTTACTTTGAATCTATTGTAAATCCTTATCCTTTATATAATAATGCAACCCAACTAAATGTAGCTTATTTAATTGATGAACAAGAAAATGCATTACCTCCTTCATTAGGTGGACAAAGTTATGAAATAATGAATACACTTTACCCACCAGAAAGTGAAGTTTCTGTACAAGTAAACTCAGGTAGTAATATTTTACAAGAATTAAATGGCCCTCAAAATATAAAATCTGTAGGACAAAGATATGAACCAATTAGTTTTTCTCAAACATCAAGTAATGGTTATACAAATAAAATACCATTATCTGGATCTGGTAGAATATCTGTTTATGATAATGTAGGAAGTGCTGCAGCAAAAACATTTTATGCAATGTCAATCATGGGTGGGGGTGTAACAGACGCATCAGATATAGCAGAATTAATTGGTAATCCTTATATAGACGGAAATTCTGCAGCGAACAGTGAATTCTATAGATTAAGACCAACCGCAAGTATTGTAACTGCTTCATATAATAATACTGATTCAGGTCCACTCCCACCATTAGCAGTATATTCTAATGGGACTTTTTGTTTTACAAGTAGTGTTGATAATGTTGCCGGTCAACCATTAAAAAACCCACAAACTATATATGGTGAAACTACTTTTGTAACATCATTTTTATATGAATCAGATACGGATGAAATGAGAATAATGCTTGGGTGTAAAAGACTTCCAGGTGGTGGTGGTTCTAATAATTTTACTAATTTTAATTTAGTAGATATAGAATTAACTGCTTATTATTTAGGTCAAAGTAGATATTGTGGTAGTGTACTTGGTGCATTAGAAAATGGAGGTGGTTGGAGATCAGGGGTAATGGTAAAGTTTATTACACCTACTGGAGGTGAAAGTACTACCGTTCAACAAGATAGCAGTAAACGATATAATATGTTATTTGAAGATCCAGTTATAAAAGCTTTATTATTAAATAGAGGAGTACAATGGAAAAGACATGGTGGTGTTGAAAATGGAGGACCTGTTGAATATCTAGAATGGAAAATAACATATAATACAGAGGGTCGTGATTTTAATGCGGGTGATAGAATACAATTCCAATTATTTGGTAGTATGACAAAAACTGGTGGTAATAGAAGTTATTTAAATGTCTTTTACCCTCAAGGATATGAATCCAGACAAGGAGAAAAATATTATTTACCAACAAACTATACAGTTGTAGGAGCATACGATTCAGCTGATGGAGATAACACAGCATCAGCACCCTATTGGGAGTTTTCAGGTTCTGAATTAGACCATATAGAAATGGCATCTCCAAACTTTAATGAAGCTTATGGATCAGGATTTACTCAAGGATATTTACCTTATGAAGCGGGTAATTCTCAATACTTTGAAGGTGGATTTGAACCTACAAATACTAAATTTCCAAGAATTACTAAACCACTTCAATTTAGAGTCAATGATGAAATAAGATTTGTAAATAACGAAACATATAATTATACTATTACAGCAGTAACTCCACCAGAAGAAAATATTAGTAGTACAGGGCAAGGAAAAGTTAAACTTAAACTAAATAAACCAGTTAATGGTGCTATTGATAAAAATTTCTTTTTAGTTAGAAGACCTACTGATGATGCAAGTATAGCATATTTAAATTTAGATTATCCATATGATGCTGATATTACAAATGTTAATTTATCATCATCTGAATATTCTTCGGCAGGATTAATTTTACCAACATTCCCTTCAGAATTTATTAATGTTAGTGCTTCTCAAATAGTAAATAATTTAATTTCTAAAGGAATAATAAAATCTTAAAAAAATCATATATTTATGACATATAACAATATTTATATAAAAATACAACAATGGGATATTTAAATAACGCAGTAGTAACAGTTGACGCTATATTAACTACAAAAGGAAGAGAATTATTAGCAAGAAATGATGGTTCTTTTCAAATTACACAATTCGCTTTAGCTGATGATGAAATTGATTATACACTTTATAATCCAAATCACCCATCTGGTTCCGCATATTATGGTGAAGCAATTGATAATATGCCTCTATTAGAAGCATTTCCAAGTGAAAACCAAATAATGAAATATAAATTAACAACATTACCTAGAGGCACAGCTAAATTACCTGTACTAGATTTAGGTTATGCTGGTATTGTATTAAAACAAGGTGCACAATTATCAATTACACCACAAACATTAAATTACTTAGGTAATGAACAAATTTTTGAAACATCAGGATATAGTGCAACTATTGGAGATGTAAGATTAATGAATACTTTTGTTGGACAAGGTATACAAACTGACGCAGCAATAACAGCAAATGCAACAGCTACTACTACTATTGGTACTAGTATTTCTAAAACTGTAATAGGTACTCAAATTAATTTAACAGCAACAACTGTTAATACTTTATTTGGTAGTTTAACTCAATTAAAAACAACTTTAACAGTAACAGGTTTAGATAGTGGTGCAAGATTAACAATCCCAGTAACAGTAACTCAACAAGCATTAAATTAATAAGATATGGCATTTAAAAGATTAGATCCTGAAGATTTTGTAGTAAGTTCAGATTCGGTAACATCAACAGTATGGAGTAATAATGCTCCCTCACTAAATTCTTACTTTAGTTCTTCAATTCAAAAAGAAGGTGCCTCTGGTCCTTTTTATATTAGCATATATAATACAGCATCTACAGATCCACAATCTGAAGTACAATTTCAAATTGCTTATGGAAATAAAAATGGTGGTGGAGGAGTAGATTATGATGGAGCAGTGCCAAATGTATCATCTACTTCAACAATTTATGGTCAATATAGAGCTTTAGTATTAGAAGATGAAAATGCACAATTTATCTGGGGTGCAGATTTTACTGGAAGTGATGATAATGATTTTTATGCTATAAGTATAGAAAGAGCAAGGTATAAGCAAACATTATTACCTGGAGCTACAAATATTGTATTAAAAGCAGACGGTTCTTCAAACTCAGCTTTACATTTAACAGATAATTCAAATATGGTATCAACCCCTGATTTTTATGGTACAACTAGAGTTTACCAATTAATTAGTGGGTCTGATGGTTCTTCATTTGATGGAGGAACAGGATATACAACAAATAGTGGTTCTTATGGATGGGTTCTTCCTGATATTTCAACAATTTTACTAAATCCTTTTGCTTTAGCTAATACAAATGGTCAGGGTATTGGTTTAACTACAACAACTACTAATAATAACAATTCTCAAAACCCAGAAGCATTATATCAAGTATTTTCTTCATCAGGAGCAGATACAGCAATACCTAATGTTTTTGAAGCTAATTCACAAGAAACTTTAACTTCTGATTTTGTATTTATTAGAACAAGAAATACAGAATTTAATTATTCAGAAAATCCAACATTTATATCTGGATCTACTGGTGAAGTAATTTATACTTATTTTATAAATAACCCAACTGTATTTCCAACAACTATTGGTATGTATAACGATTCAAATGAATTATTAGCAGTAGCTAAACTGTCAAAACCATTGCAAAAAGATTTTACAAAAGAAGCTCTAGTAAGAGTGAAACTAGATTTCTAAAATGAATGAGCGCTTACAAACAACTAAACTCGCAAGACTTAATTGTATCTCCATTTGAAGTAAACAAAGGTTTTTACTTTCAAGGGGGTGAAGCCCTAACTGGGTCCGATGTACAAATTGGCAGATATCTAGGAAGAAGTGGCGATTGGCTAACTTCAGGAAGTATCCCTGGTACGGGTAGCCAAATTTTTAATAATAATGGTAATTTACCTGGGACTACCCAATACCCTATTGTTTTAATATATAATCAAATTCAACAACTTTATTATGGAAATTACATATCTGGAAGTGGTGGATTTATGGGCGATGCTATTACATCTAGCATAGCTTTAGGAGCTGATGAAAATGGAAATAGACGTATTGGTAAAATACAATCAACGAATTTTTATGATTACCCCCAAACAACTTTATGGCCTAATAGAGATTTTCCAACAGCAAGTGCTGCAACAGGATCAGTACCAATTGGGGTAATATCAATTCCTACAAAATTATACGGTGATTATATCCAACCTCAATCTTTTTTAATAAAACATAATACAAGTGGATCTATTGGAGACGATGGAGAAGGAAGATTGTATTATAACTTTAATAATGTTAATAATGATCCCGCACAATATATGATGGGTAATATTATTTATGAACATGGTATAATTACTTTATTTGATTCAAAATTAGTAGGTCAAGATTATCAAATAGGTTATGGACAAACCGCATCATATGGAAATACTATATATGGTACTCAAGAAATTGAAACAGAACTTTTTATAGATGCTTTTATTAATGATAGAGAAGTTACAATGTCATTTTCTAGTTCATACAAGTTATTTGAAACCCAATATCAAGTAACTATAAATGAAGATGAATTTAATTATTCTACTAACCCAACAATAGTAAGTGGAAGTACATTCCCGGTTAATTTAACAGAGTCAGCACCTTCATTAACATCTTCTTATTATGGAAGACCTTTAGATTTTTCAACAGGATCTTATTTTGAACCTTATATAACCACAGTAGGTTTATATGATAATAATTATAATTTATTAGCAGTAGGAAAATTAGCAAAACCCTTACAGGCCTCTAGTGTAACAGATACTACAATTCTAGTAAATATAGATAGATAGCTAATATTTATAATAAACAAGTATATAAAATGGCAAAAGTACTTAATTACGAATCACAAATACAACAAGGAGAATTAGTTCAATCATGGCATGTATCACAATCAGTTGATGCATTTACTGGTGTTCAAGATTATGCAATATCAATATCTGGTTCTGTTAATTTAACAAGTTCATTAACTATAAAACCAGATAATTTATTAACTACTGGTCAAAATTATTTACTAACCTATAATAATACTACTGGTCAAGTATTTAAAGCTTTATCTTCAAGCATACAAGCAGCATCAACTCAAACAGTATATAGAACGGGATCAAGTGATAATAATATAATTCCTAATAAATTTGGTGTTTTTGACAACACTGGTACTAATTCTTCAATAGCTTCAGGTAATTTAAATAAAATTAATTCTAATTGTACTTTTATAGGAGGAGGTATTAGCAATACTGCATCAGAGCATGCTTGTTTTTCTATTATTGGAGCAGGACAAAGCAATACTATTTCAGCCAGTATGTGCTCATTTATTGGATCTGGAAATAATAATTGTATTTTAGCATCTCTTAGTGGTTCCTTTAATAAGGCAAATGCAATTGTTGGAGGTTCTAATAATAAAATTCTTCGTGGAGAATGTAATATTATTGGAAGTGGAGAATATAATATAATAGGTATTGATGCTTCTAATATTCTTCCTGGTGCTAGATATGCATTTATTGGTGCTGGTGTTAGAAATTCGGCTTCACGTGAAGCATGTTGTTCATTTATAGGTGGAGGATGTGGTAATAGTGTTTGTGGTTACCTAAATTTTATAGGAGGAGGTGAAAATAATTGCACCCAAGATCATCATACAACTATAGTAGGTGGAGGTAATAACATAGTAAATGGCGAATATGGATTTATAGGTGGTGGTTTTGTTAATCAAATTAATTTAGAAGATTTTCAAGTAATAGTAGGAGGTTCTAATAACTGTATTACTGATAATGGCTGTAATAGCTTTATTGGGGGAGGGTGTAGAAATAAAATATGTTCAGTTTCAGGTCTTCCAAATTATTGCTCACCTTTTTCTTCTATATTAGGAGGGTGTCAAAATGCAATAGGTAATGGTTGTTTTGATGCTCACTTTAGTGTAATTGGAGGTGGTCAATCTAACACATCTTCAGCCTGTTACAGTGGTGTTTTTAGTGGTTTAAGTAATTATATTTGTAATGGCCATTATAGTACAATTGTAGGAGGTACTTTAAACACTGCATCATCAGCATGTAGTTTTATAGGAGGTGGAAAATGTAATAAAGTAGATACTCAATCTCCCTCATCTGTAATAGGAGGTGGTACTAATAACACTATAATATCAGCAAGCCATGGAGCTGTATTTTCAGGAATAAATAATTCAGTAAAAGAAATGTGTGGTTTTATAGGTGGTGGTCATAGTAATATCATACAAATATCAGCTAATAACTTAGGATATAATGTTATAGGTGGTGGCCAATGCAACGAAGCTGCATGTGGAGGTTCTGCCGTATTAGGAGGGGCTCAAAATGATGCTAATGGATGTCTCTCATTTATAGGTGGTGGTTTCTTTAACAAAAATGATATGTGTTATGGAGTTATAGCTGGGGGGTGTCAAAACAAATTAGCAACAGCAAAATGTAGATCTTCTATTGTTGGGGGTGCTTTAAATACAATATCAAGTAGTTTTTCATTTATAGGAGGAGGTTATGCAAATACATCATCAGGAGGTAATTATAATGTTATTGTAGGTGGTTTTGATAATGTATCATTTGCGGCATGTAGTTTTATTGGAGCTGGTTCAGGTAGTTTTATTAGTGGAAGTAATGATCATGCATCATTTATTGGAGCGGGTAAAGGAAATAAAATTCAAGGACATTTAAATTTAGGTTCTTCTTATAGTGCTATTGTAGCAGGAGATAGAAATTTAATTACAGGAGCATCTGCATCAATTGATGGTAATAATTTTATAGGTGCAGGTCAACTAAATAAAATTGAAGAATTTTCACATAATTCCTCTATTGTTGGTGGTTTTTCTAACTTTATTTGTAATACTTCTACATATGGGAGAGGGTTTGATAATTCAATTTTAGGTGGAAGTCAAAATTATATAATAGGACATATTGGATGCTTTGCATATAATACTATTACAGGTGGTAAAGATAATAAAATTATAGCAAACTCAGGATCGATTTCAGGTTCGTTTAATGGTAGTAATTCTATATTAGGGGGAAGTTTTAATTGTATTTCAATTGAACCCAATTGCAGTGCATGTTGGAAAGGAAGTAATACTATTGTTGGAGGTGCTTTTAACAAAATATGTGATTCTAAAATTACTGATATTACAAAGCATAATACTATTATTGGCGGCACTAGTAACAGAATATCAGGATCCGTACAATCAAATATTATTGGAGGAAATGGTAATATTATAAGAAACTCAAAGGCAAGTGCAATTTTAGGTGGTTGTAATATTAGTATAGTACCAGCAAGTAAGGCATGTAATTTTGTTATAGCTGCAACTTGTGATTACACAATTGATCCATGTAATAATACATTTTATACTTGTAATGCTGTTATAAATGGGTCTTTAGTTAAATCTTCTGGTACATTTAAAATAAACCACCCTAACTCAGATTTATCTGCCACACATGATTTATACCATAGTTTTGTTGAATCACCTACAGCAGGAGATAACATTTATAGATTTTCTGTTACAACTATTAATAATGAAGCAGAAATTATATTACCTGAATATTATAGATATTTAAATAAAGATAGCCAATTGTGGGTTAGTGCAGACGGACATTTTGGAAAAGCTTTCGGTTTAGTAAATATTAGTGCTACTAAAATTAAAATTACATCAAATGAAGATGGTAAATATAATATAATGTTAGTAGGAACTAGAAAAGATACGGCGGCAACTAATGCATGGAAAGGTGTTGTACGTGAAAAAACAGAAACAGAAAAATTAAATTACAAAAATAACTTGTAAAGTCTAAAATTATTACGTATATTTATAACAAATAGTATTATGCATTCAAACACACCAAATTTTATTATCGCAGGAGTTATGAAAGGTGGCACAACAGCAGCCGCTTTTAACTTAAACAAACATCAAAATATTTTTTGTTTAACTCAATATTGGAAAAATAGAGTTTTAAATGATGAAGACTATAATTATGCTGCTCAAACAGGTTCTTGGGCTGGTAATATGAAAGTAGCAAATAAAGAAACTGATTATTTTAATTTAGATACTAATTATAATTTATCTGGTTCATTTGATATATATAAATCCTTTTTTCCAAGAAACTTAGAAGCAATAGGAGAATCTTCACCTAATTATTTTCCTTTAGATGAAAACAATAATGGGGGAGCAGCAACAAGAATAGCATCAGACTTACCAGATGCTAAAGTAATTATTTTATTAAGAGATCCAATTAATAGAGCTTATAGTCATTGGAATCATATAGATTCAAAAAGACCAAGTTGGGGTAGTGCTTACCATGATAATTCATTTATTGATGTAGTAAAAGTAGATGGTAATAATCTAGTTTCTAGAAGTAAATATTTAGCTAATTTAACAGCATGGGTAACAGCTATAGGATCAGATAAAGTTTATGTCGCCTTACAAGAAAGTATATTAGCAAATCCACTAGAAGAATATAATAAAATATGTACCTTTTTAGGGGTTGATCCTTTTGAAGATACACAGTCCTTTATAAAAATATTTGAAGGAAATTATAATAGTACAATATTATCCTCAACTAAAGATTATTTAAAACCAGTATTTGCTAGCGATGTTGCAGGAGTAAAAGATTTATATCCACATCTAGATTATAGTTTGTGGGAGGATTATTCGTAAAGTTTTATTTTTAATTAGTTATATTTCATGATTTCAATAGATATTAACGCAGTTACAGTCTGTGTGAATTTTTCTCATTACCTTAAATATTGTATTTCAAATAAAAGATTTTTTAAAAGATGGGTTATTGTAACCCATGAAGATGATAATGAAACTATTAAATTGTGCAAAAAACATAATTTAGAATACATTTTATCTAAAACTATATATGATAGAAAATTTAACAAAGGATCGGCAATAAATGAAGGTATTAATTATATAGGTAAAGACCAAGAATGGTATTGCCATATAGATGCAGACGTTTTATTACAAGATAATTTTCCATCAACTTTTTCTTCAACTCATATCAATGGAAAACTTAGACACACGTATTTAGAACGTGTTTTACCGCATAATCATGAATTAGGTACAATGCCAGATGCTCTTTATTTATATACAATGGGTAGGATTAATCTTAATGGAGACGAAAATCTTGATGAAATTAATTTTAAAGAAACATTTAAAATGGAAAGTAAAATAGTACAACAATGGTTAGGTTGGGGCTATTTTCAATTGTTTAATTTAAAAGCTTTAAATAAAGTATATGAAAATCTTTACCAAGTATATCCAACAATGTCTAGTAATGCTGGGACAGATGATTATGTTTTTAAACAACTATTTTACCAAGTAATCTCTTTAAATACACATTGTATTCATCTATCCCCAGAAAAAATTTATTGGGATGGAATTGGATAATACGTATAATCACAAAAATACACATATGAGTTGGACCTATAAAACACACAAAATAGGAGACATTACTCAATTCCCAGAAAATACATTTGGTTTCGTTTATATAGTTACACATAAACCCACAGGAAAATCATATATTGGAAAAAAAGTCTTATTTCATAATAAAAAAAAGCGACTTGGTAAAAAAGAGTTAGCAGCATTAACTGGAATTGTTGGACGTCGTCCTACCTATAAATTAGAAGTTAAAGAATCAGATTGGAAAAAATATTATGGTTCCCAAAAAGATATTAAACAACTACTTTTAGAAGGTAAAAAAGATGAATTTGAACGCATAATTTTAAAAATGTGTCCCAATAAAAAATCAATGACATATTTTGAAATTAAATATCAAATGATATATCAAGTATTAGAAAAACCTGATGAATTTTTTAATGATAATATTTTAGGTAAATTTTTTACAAAAGATTTAATAGATATTGAATTTGAAGATTTCGTGTCAGATAAAATATAGTTTCATATATTACCACATATGGTAAATCAATTACTGGTTACGTTAGTGAACTCTGTGTTAGGTTCGGGCAAAGCTACTGCTCGAAATAATTATGCTTACCACTGTCCTTTTTGTAATCACCATAAACCAAAATTAGAAGTTAATCTAACTGAGAATCGTGAAGGTAAAAATCCTTGGCATTGTTGGGCATGTGATGTTAGAGGTACTACTATATATAATTTATTTAAACAATTAAAAACCGATATAAGTAAATTTACAGAACTTAAATCATTAGTTAAAACTTCAAAATCAATAAAAGAAACACAAGTTGTATCTAGTGTTGTATTACCTAATGAATATATTGGCCTAAATAACGTTGATACTAGCGATATTATGGCTAGACACGCGCTTGCGTACCTAAAAAATAGACACATAAGTAAATACGATATAATCAAGTATAATATGGGTTATTGTAAAGAAGGTTTATATAAAAATATGATTATTATCCCAACATATGACGCAGATGGTAGATTAAATTACTTTACTGCTCGTTCATTTGAAAAAGAACCATATGTTAAATACCGTAATCCATCAGCAAGTAGAGATGTAATCCCAAATGAACATTTAATAAACTGGAACGTACCAGTTATTTTATGTGAAGGACTATTTGATGCTATTGCTATAAAAAGAAATGCTATCCCTTTATTAGGAAAAAACATACAGAGTAGTTTAATGAAAAAGATAGTTACATCTGTAGTAGATAAAATTTATATTGCATTAGATAGGGATGCAATTAAACAAGCTTTAAAATTCTGCGAGAAGTTAATGGC
>Ga0209535_1000317_pt1 | contig 33624 bp, 42 predicted proteins | sample LinPmetageLP28_FD_184041 | JGI IMG/M metagenome (GOLD analysis project Ga0209535, IMG submission 184041) | Marine viral communities from the Pacific Ocean - LP-28 (SPAdes) (version 2) | ecosystem: Environmental > Aquatic > Marine > Oceanic | place: Pacific Ocean | collected 2009-08-22
ACTTTATGACCCCAGCCTATTGTGCGAAATCCTTCGGTGTCTATGTAAACGTGATCTCTAAAGCCTTCGGATAATTTTACGGAACCAGCTAACTCGTCGTATGTCATTAACAAGTGCTATAATCTATGACTAATTTAAAAGTCCCTGTTTGACCATCATTACCTGTCACAGTTATTTTAATATCAGTTTCATCAAAAAAATTTGTTGTAACTTTTTTAAAATCAAAGTCATCACCTTTGTTAACAGTGTAAGTGTGATTATAGTCATCACAGTTTGTTTTTATTTTTACGTCGTAGCTGCCATCGGGTGTGTCATCTACAAGAGTTGCAGATCCTTTTACAGATACTCCTCCAGTGTATGCACTTTTCTCCCAAGTATCGCCTATATTACCCTTAGCGGTATAGTCTCCACTTTTACCTACAATGTGTTCTTCGTGTGAATTTTTTTCCATAGTCTTCTCCTTTTTTGTTAATTATTTTTTTCTAATTACTTTCTGTAATGTTCTTGCTTGCTTTGCATGTAAGTTAGATGCTTTTTTCAAACCTTTAATTACTTTTTTAACTTTTTTCTTATTACCTTTTTTCACTTAGTTAAACCCTTTGCCTTCTCGAAACTTCTCATGCCAGCTACGCCGAGCATTGAAGTGACAATGGCTAGGAGGGGCCCAGTTTCGATAGCAGGAGGCACAATATCTATACCTGCAAATTTTGCGTACCATTCAATACAGGGAGATAGGATGAAGCTAAACATTAAAGCAAGCCCTCCAATCCAGCCTATAAATGGTCGCCACCCAGCAACGAATACGCTGCGATGGGTGGCTTCTTTTGCATTAACATCTAACTGCTTTTCTGCAAGCTTTTGTTGGATGCGTTGCATTAAAATCTTTTTATCTAATTTCTCTTCTTCTGATGTATGAATCTCATCGACAACTTTAGCGATGGTTTTTAAGGCTCCGCCTTTACCACCTAACATGCCTCCAAGAAGTTGTAGCACTATGCTGCTCCGCCTGTCATCCAGCTTAATATCCAGATAACTACGATCGCTACAATAGCGGCCTTAATCCAGTCCTTCATCTTCCAATCTGACCACTCTTTGATGTGTGACCATAGATCTTTTAGTAAGTTCATAGAACCTCCTTTGTTAAAGTAGCGAATTATACTATTTTACGCCTTTAAAAGCTACTTTTTTAATCTGCATTCTGCTTGTTTGTCCTTGAGGCCCACTTCCTTTGTTATCTTTTACTACAAATGGAGAGAAAACTTGCTCTGCTGTTGAAGCAACCTGTGTGTTAGGAAATGGATTTTTTTGAGGAACAATTGTCATTTTTGCATTTTTAAATTTCATACGACCCCTTAGTGTACTGTTGGTTTTTGTTGTTCAAGTATGATTTCTTTATCATTCTCAAAAAGAGTATTACCATTGTTTCCTAATGTTTGTAAATAAATCATTTTTGCAGTCACCATCATCATAGAAGCGACGATTAACATCTCTTCTTGATTTCTATCATTTTCAAAAGCATAGTTAGTTAAATCATGAACGATTTCATCTACATTTAAATTAGGATTTTTCACAATTATCTTTTATTTATTTTTTGCATCTGAATATTATTACGTTTAGCAGCTAATTCCGCTGTTTGTTGTAGTTTAGCTTCGTCTATTTCAGCTTTTTGTTGTAATTTTGCAACATCAAGCTCTGTTTTTGCCATTTTAGCCATGTTATCAGCTTGAACTCTTTGTTTTTCTATGTCTATTTCTTCTTTTTTAAGCTCTACCAGTGGATCTTCACCTCCACCTTCAAGATACTCTTGTTCTTCAGCGATCATTTGAGACATAAGCTCCATTTCTACTTGAGCAATTTGTTCATTTAATAATTTATTGACGGCAGATTGTACTTGTTCTGGTATTTGACCATTAAACTGTTGAGTAAGTGCATCAATTTTTTCTTTATTCTTCTCTAAAACATTTTGCGTTGCTAACATTGAAGTATGTTGAAGAATATGAGAGGTAATATTAACCATAACATCAGGCATAGTTCTAACCAACACGGAAGAGATGAAAGCTCTGTGTGTATTAATGTGTGCAACGTGATCTTGATCTGCAAAAGATTGAGCAGTTTTCTTCATAAGTAGTTCTGCATTTTCTGTAATTGGATCTTTTGGTTGTGGTTTAGCAGGTGGAGGTAAAATAGCGTCAACATTTTGTACTCCAAGTGCCTGATACATTCTTCTATACGCTTCATAAGCATTATGTATTTGTGGGTTAGATTGTGCTAATTGTAATTGTGCTTGAGCCAATTGAATTCTTTGCGACATTGAAAAGATGTTTGGATCGGATACTGGAATAATATCAATTCTTTCATCAAAATCCTGAACCTTAATTGTTCGCTCTCCGCCCGAAACATTGTAAGGATATTCTGGTGGAAGATATAATTGAAATACTCTAGCTAATAATCTGAATTCAACTCTTTGAGCATAATGCATTCTTTTATGAATTGCGCTCATAACTTTTGTTCCTTGTTCAATCATTGCCATTGTTGTTCCAACTGGATTAGCATTGTTTGAATCTGAAATTTTTGCGTCTGCTACAGCAGCAAATCTTTTACCAGCATCTACACAAAAACTAAGAAGCATAAATAAAGTTTGACTTGGTTCTTTATATGGAAGAGGTACGAAGTTTGCTCTTAGATCTCCTCCCGGAGCATCAACATCTCTGAACTCGCCAGGTTGTAATGGACTGTCATCATCTCTAATTCGAAGACCTCTTGCTTTAAATCCTGCTGGTAAATTTGATAATGTTCCCGCATCAATAAGTTGACGTAGCGAGGAAGTAGCCGATCTTGATAAACCTCCCAACATATGGATAAGACCAAAACCATAAAAGCCAAGACCTGGAAGGAAACGATAGTGAACGAAATATTGTATCTTCTTTTTTTGAGGATCTTCTTGTTTATAGTTTCTGTAGATTGATAAAACTTTTCCTGATCCTTCATCGATTGTAATTATGTAAGGCAGTTTAATGCCTGTAGGCTCACCATTCAAACCGATATCTTCGAATCCTGGTATGTCTAAATCACAATGTATTTCAAGTAAGGTGCATTCATTATCGTACTGAACATCACTAGGGCTTACTCCTTCAATAGAATTATATTTTTCTTGAATAGCACTTTCGTTTGGCAGCATAGACTCGAGATCAACATCTCGGTAAAAACCATTAACCTGACTTTTTCTTACTTCATTTTTATTTTGTTTTAAAACATGTGTAATACGCGGAGCTGTTTCTAGATCTGTAGAATGATAAGGAACAACTAAATCTTCAACAGGAATAAATTTTGCAACTGCTCTTCCTAAGTTTGCATCGTAATAAACTTTTTTAAAAGAAGAACCAGCTAATGCTAAAAAGAATAACATCTGATCCATATCAGGATCATACTCTTCCATTACAGAAGTAATTTGATAATTCATATAGTCTCGAACTCTTTTACTTTGTTCTTCGACTTGAGGGTTTACTGCCCCAACAATGTCACATTTCACTGGACCGCCTGCTGGAAGTAATTCTTTATATGCTTGTGCTTGAAACTGTGTAACAGATTCTGCTAACATTGGGTGGGTAACACCACTTGCTCCTTGAAAGGGCTGTGATCTCTCTTCGTATTTAAATCCTAGAAGGTCTAATCCTTGTGTGTAACCTTGTTCCCAATCCTTTCTTGTTTCTTTATCAGTCTCGTAATCAGCAATCAAGTCTGAACTCATTTTTTCTAAATCATCTTCATCAACAAATTCAGATAAATTAGAATCAAAAGTTGCTTGCATGTTAAGTGTTTGTGGGCCAACAATAGCTGATCCATCTTGTAGCATTTCTATGTTATCTTGCGGTTGTCCTTCAACACTGATGTCAATAGGGCTACTCGCATATTGATCTATAACAATGTCATTTTCTGTAGGTTGAATTTTTTTATCTATAGCCATTATATGCTTTCAAAGAATATTTCGATGTCAATCAAAGGATTTGCCTTTGAAGTTTTTGTTTTACCACCCTTTTTAAATTGAGGAAAGCCAATTTTCTTTAAAAGGTTAGGATCAAAATCCTCTCTAGCTTTTAAATCAATATAAGGCATATTAATAAGTTGCAAAGTATTTTCAATTTGATCATAAGCAAATTCCTCTCTACTCCTTGTTTTTTCACCAGTTCTTACATATTTTTCCATTCCAGGAAACTGGTTTTGTCTCACTCTTGAAAAATATTCATCTCCTCCACTATCAAATTTATACTGGCCATCATTTCTTACTTTAAGTGTTGCCATTGAAATTTCATCATCACTCATGCCAAGTGCCTTACCTCTTTTGGTAATGTCTTTATTTAATTTTTTTATAAATTCATTTGTTTTATTATTGTAAATATTAATAAAACCTTTGTAGTTATCTTTGTCTGCACCTTCATAATGAGATACAACTTCACCTGGAACCCATCCTAAAAAATCATCACCATCAATTAAGGCTTGTGTGAGTCTATCTTTCATTACTTGTTTTACCCAGTATTGAGCTCCGCCTGCATAAGGATAATTATTTTTACTAGAAGTAAAATCATTTGACGATGTTGGATATTGAATTGCAGGTTTGTTACGATGAACGTCAGATTGCATTTCCATAATAATACTACCTTGATCACCATTTTCGTAATTTTGTATTTTTCTTCCTCTACTAAATGCGATTGTATTATCCGCTGTAGGGTGTGAAGTATTGTGTTCGCTTGTTCTATTCTCTTGTCCAAATTTAGGATTAAAATTATGTGTAATAACAGAATAATCCTCTGCACGAGTACCAGGTAAACCAATGTTCATGTGCTCATTCGTGAATACAGTACCTTGTAAGGTTGACCCTACTTGACGAATGTAATCTTGTATCTTTGCATACTCTCTATTTCTTTCTAGCATTGATGGATCAATTCCTTCTTCAGCTAATAACTCTTGTGTTTGTATTTGTATTCTAGCTAAAGAATCTGCTGCTGTATCTCTATCTGTAGAATTTTGTATACTTTTTAAATTATCCGTTACTAAATTTTTATATCTATCTACAAAATCTGACAGTTGACCCGGACGCATAACAACATCCATTTCATTAATTCCGTTAATTGCATTTTGTACTGTTTGAGGAAAGAGCTCTTGGTCTCCTCCCATGATTTGATAATTACCAAAACCTGCTAATTGATTATCCGCTCCTTGTACTAATTCTAATAATTCTTTTGCTGTAACTTTTCTTTTTGGGTCTGCTTGATTAATTTGTTCTAACTGAGCTGCAAGACCTGTATCTCTTAATTCTAATGTTAAACCTTTTTGTGGATTAAATAATTCATTAACCCAATCGTTAAGTAATTTTTTTTCACCAGCCGTGTAATTTGATTTAAGGTAATCTTCTGTTTGAGAAAAACGTGGGGCAATTTCACTTTGATATGTTTCCATAGGATCAGGTAGATCTGCCAAACTCTCCATCATCTTAGTCGGAACAAGTGCCTTGGATGTATCTTCTTTTTTCTTTTGATCGGACATTGTAATAATTGTAGGAAGCTTTTCTTCATCTGTTAATGGTGTAAAGCCCCCACCAACTGGTCCTACTTTTTCTTCGGGTACTTGAGTTGTAGGAGGAAGTTTAGTATCTATTTCAGGAATCTCGCCAGCAGTTGTATTAGGTAATCTATCCTTTTCTGAAAGTTGCTCAAAACCACCACCGACCATGCCTCCATATAAACCTAATCTTTTTTTCTCTTCTTCAGAGAGTTCATCAGGCGGAATTATTATTCCTCTATCTCTTGCTTCTGCTTCTGTCATAGCGCTAACAGCGGGATACGTTCCAGCAGCCATCATGGCTAACAACGGCCCGAGGTCCGCGGCTCCTAGTTTAGTAGGATCGCCCATTAAATTAGGTCTCCTTATCATAGGAATGACATCCAATATATCTGGATCATCTAGAACACTAGCTGCGCCCGATTGAAATTTTTTCTTTTTATCCATTAACTAAGCTTTGCTTTTCTAAAACCTTTGTTAGCAATTCTAACACCACGGACCTTGGTACGCGAACCGTCTTTCATTGTTGCACCAGCAATTCTATCCGCTTGTGTTGGCTTTGGATTTTTATCAATACCCTTTTTTACTGATAGCATACCGAAGTCAGTTTTCTTACCATCTTTTGCATTACTTTCAAAGACTCTTGAACCAGCAGGCCCTTTTCCTTGTTTTTGATTTATTTCATTAATGTTAGCTCCTGCTTTATTCATTGCATTTTTACCAATTTTTAAAACTTTTTTAGTATTTTCTAAACCTTGTTCTAAAAAACCAAGTGTTTTTTTCAATTCTTCTTCTTTTTCAAGTTTCTTATTTTTTTTAAGAACTTTCTCGTCGATAGCCATAATAACTCCTAATAATATTCTCGCATCTTCAACATACTTGGCTCATCCTCGTAGTCTTCTGGGTGCGTAATAAAATTTCCCTGTCTGAATCTTAACAGAGCTTGAGTGGTGGAGTCAACATAATCGTCGTGTTCACCAAAAGGAAAAGCAGCACATTCCTCAATAACCTCTTGCGCCCACCTTTCGTCAGGATAATAAACTTGTCCCGATTCAAATAGAGGTGCTACAGCGTTTACTCTTGAATGTTTATCATTTCCTTTGCTCGGTGTAAAGTTAACAACTGGAATTCCTGTTTGACGTAACTCGTACGTTAGCGGAAGGCCTGACGCTTTCGCTTCGATGATCACGGTCTCGGGTTCCCAGTAATTGTACTGTTCGACCGCTTTCCGTTTTAATTCAGGAAACTCCCACCGCCCGCGTTTCGCGTCTAACAAAATACAAGCAGGTGCTCTCATTTCATCTCTATAGAAAACTCCCCATGTTGTAATCGCCGAATAGTCGGCTGTTTCTTTTTTACTATAGGCTGTATCGTAGCTTTGAATTATATGTTGGAGGGGTGGTGGATCGTCATGTTCATATAACTTCCACCAGTCACGTTTGATAATGGAACCTTCTTCACTGGTGGGTTGCTGTTGCCACTGTGCTTGCCACTTCTGTTCTGACAGAGATGCTTTGACAGAAAGTAATTCATCTTCTTTCCAATACTCAGGCCACATAGGATTACCCGTCTCAGGAAAGATTGCGGGAAACTCAATAATATCCCATTGATCTGCTTTAACACCTTTTTGTGCATTAACCAATTTACCTGTTAGATCTTTAACGGACCAACGGGTCATAACAATAACAATTGCTCCACCAGGTTGTAAACGCTGACGAGGTCCAGAGGTATACCATTCGTACGCATTATCGAATGCGGTAGAGGATAAGGCATCTTGCTCTGAGTGTGGGTCATCGATGATAAGTAAATCCGCACCACGGCCCGTGATTGCACCACCAACACCCGCGCCAAAATATTCACCACCTTTATTCGTTTCCCAACGGCCCGCTGCCTTCGAATCTTGTGATAATTTTATATCTTGAAAAATATTTTTATAGTCTTCTGAATCCATGAGGTTACGTACCTTACGACCAAAACGATAAGATAATTCCGCTGTGTGTGTAGTTTGAATTATTTTTAATTTTGAATTGTGTCCCATCATCCATGCGGGGAAAAGGAAAGAAGCAAATTCTGACTTGGTATGACGTGGAGGCATATTAACGATTAAGCGTTTTAACTTGCCCTCTTTGATTAAATTAAATTTTTCTGCAATTTTTTTATGGTGATACCCTGCAATAAATTCTGGCCATACGGCACGTACAAAAGATAGATAATCATCTCTTGAATGCTTTGACGTATCTATTTCAGCTTTTTTTAATTCTAATTTTTTAATTAAGTCTTCAGCTTCGGAATAAGTAATTTGATCATAATCCATTTTTCTGTGATGTTTAACACATATAATCGTTTGTGTAAAACTTACACGCTACGTGCATGCCCACAATGTATAGGGGGGAGAGGGGGGTGGCGTGGTTTTAGTGGACTTTTTCTGGCAAAATCGAGTTGGGACTCTAGATCGTGTATACCTGGATGTAATAGCTACTAGATGTAGGGGCGTGTGGATCGGGGATTATTTTGGAACTGGCTGGTGTCGCTGGGGAATGGGGTATGGAGATGGTAGAAAAACCATCTCCATTTTCGTAGATTATTTAATTACAAGATATTTGTAATACCATTTATGAGATAACTCTTTTAATAAGAGTTGAGCTTGTTCTTTAGTTGTAGCCCAACCCCTATTAACTTTAGTTTTAGTATCGTAGATAATAAACATTATCTTGTTAACCCAAACTTATTAGCTAGGTTAGACGATAGTTGAATACCAAAGTCTTTTATTGTTTGGTTATCTCTATTCCTTAGTATGAAAGAAAACATTTCACTATCAAGATAACTAGCAACCAATTGCCAATCTACATCTTGATTGTCAGTTACTAAAGGCTCTGCGACCTCCGAGTTCTCTCTGTTGTTAACCGCTCTATTTGAGCGGTTAGTATTAGTTAAATTTCTTAGGTTTTGTAATTGTGTTACTAGATCATTAGGCATTAGCTATTCTCCCTAGTTGCTCTTCAATTTGTTGTTCTGTTTCCTTAGAATTAGTAACATTTTTAATAGCATAGTAACTTGAACTCTTAACTGGAATTTGTATTTTTTTCTGCGTTAAGATTTCTCTTACTTGTTTCATATCAGTTAACGATCTATTTACTGAACTAATTGAGAAAACATTGTTGTTATGAGTAAAGATAAAGTTTTCTTTTTCAGTTAGTTTTTTATCATCAATTAATTGATAAACTTGTTTTTGTAATTCCTTACACTTTTTATCTGCAAGGTTTTTAATATCTTGGTACTGTCTGTACTCAAGCATTAACTTTATTTCAAAAGCATTTAATTTTTTAGCCATGATGTAACTCCTTTAGTTTAATCGTTTAAGGCTAGTATTAACTATTAATACAAATACTAATCTACTTATAATTAATTATAAGTAAAGATAATAATAATTTATTTTTTCATTTAATTTTAACTCCAAAAATTCTGATGACAGGAAAATGACAGGAAAAAATTAATCATTCCAGGTCAGCCCAGGTGATGTGTTCTAGATCTATATAAAGACCAAACGAGTGGCGAACAACTGATGTATTTTTCACGACAAGAACCCATGAACTGCGAAGAATAGAGCGAACAAACTAGCAAAAAGAAACGCAACGAAAGGATTTCGACCGACTGCAACCAAAACAATAAAGGTAAAAAAGAAAAACATCATAGCGGCAACTCAGCTGCCACAGCTTCCGGGTGCCCTGGATCTATAAGAAACCCCAGAAAACGGCGATATTTCAACGTATTTTTCCACGGAAGCCCAGGTGGAGGCGACGCTTCAGGCTCCGAAGCTCCTAAAAAATGGCTGTTTTCTGCCGATTCTTTGGGCTTGACAACGGAGAAACTCGCCGCTGGCGGCCTGCGTAATGTATAGTAAGGCCACAGACGTGGCGAAAAGTCAGCGTATTTTGTTGGCATCGTTCCCCCTAATGTTTCAAGTAAGCTATATCAGGATGTTTTGGATCCCAACACGCCCGGCAAGTCTTGCATTCATTGCCTTGTTTATATGCTTGACATAGGTGGGACGTCGCCAAGTCTTCACTGGTGACAACCGTGGAACTGTGCCCGTGCGATTTATGCGGGACGCCGTTAACCATCGTCGCGGAAAGCCTGACAACTAAATTTTTTGGAAACTCGCCGTATTTGTTTTTATATTCTTTAACGAAACCAGCTTCGCGAGTTGGCAGCCAGTGCATAACGCCCGGCGTTTTATTGCACACATCAACAATTTTCTTTAAATGAGCCACGCCCTGGAGATCCCCGCTATCGTGCCATCTAAAATATTTTGATTTGTTTTTATACCAATTGATTAATGAAGCCATAGCCTCAACCCATAATTTATTATCAATTGATTTTAATCGGCGCTGGTGCGCCTCGTATACATTCGGGAAAACATAACGACCTTTCAACGCATAACATGCAGAGCAAACACTGTTAGAAATTTTTCTTAATACGCTTCCTGTCTTGCAATCTTTAGCGCTTAATCCGTAGCCGTGGCCCGGCATCTTGGACGGCTTAGACAAACCCCCGACCAGCGCCCACGCTTCTTTTACTGTAAACATATGACCTCTTTTTTCTGCGGGAGGGAACGAGCCCCGCAACTCGGGAGCTACTCTTAAGCATGTTTCAGGTATTAACCCTACCAGTTCAGTAACTCCATTTATGAATATAGTTATAACTTCTTATAAGTCAACCAATTAAAAATTTATTTTTCCCCAGCTGCAGGATCAGCGGCTTCCAGGCGGCCTGACTGAATCTATATAGAAGCCCGGAAAACGGCGAAAAGTCAGCGTATTTTTCCCGTGCTTCCAGGGCCCAGCCAGGTGAAGCTCACGCTTCAGGGTAATTTTTGGCGGATTTCTGCCATATTTTAAAGTCTTCCCGCAGCTACCAGCGGCACCTGGTGCATGTAGTTAATCTATATAGAGGCGTACGGTTTGGCGTATTTTTGGCGTATTTTGACGAGCTCAACAAAGCGATCCTCGGACCATGTTTCGGTCATGACCAGATCTGGGGCGAGCTTCAAGCCTTTTTCCCCGAGTTCCGTGGCCCTTTTTCCCACATATATCAGCAGTGACCTCCGTAAGAGGGCCTTAACGCAGATGAAAGATGTACCACCATACTTTTCATAGCGATGATGCCACGCAATTTGTTTAGAACTGAGCAAAACTTTGTTAGTCTTAGTTAATTTTAATTCGACCCAAAAGGTATGTCCAAAGCCTATGTCAATATCTTTAAAAAATCCATGTAAATCAGGAATTCCAGGCGATGTTTTAGACTCAACTCTATCCCACTTAACAATATTACTGTTAAGTCTTATCGTCTTCCAAATATTTTTCTCTTTCATTACCCTTTTTCGTTTCACGTGAAAGCACATTTACTACCTTTGGAAACCTTTTTTTCAGGTCAGCAAGCCTTCTTTCAACCTCTGCTTTAGGCATACTATCAATTGAACCAGTCAAAATTTCTTTTCTATCAACATATAAACCTGCTGCTTTTCCCCTTGAAACTTCAGCACTTACGGCTGCCGTATAATTGCCTTTTTCCTCTGCTGATTTAGATAAACTTGCAAGTCTCCTCATGTGACGATTATAGTTGACATGATATTTTTTATGTTGCTCTTCTCTTAACTCCAACAAGTAATCATATACTTTTGGATACCTCTCCCTATTTTGTAATTGACTAGCAATAACTCTAGCAGACTTTTCAGAATAACCTGCTTCAATAGCGCATTGAGTTGCCGTCCATTCGCCATCATACAAAATAATTAACTCACAAAATTTTCTTTGTTGAGGAGTTATTTCAACAATATTTGATTTTTTCATAGTTTACCCCTTATACAGCATTTTTATCAAAATTAAAATTTTTACCTTTTTTCCCTCGCGCGCGATACCAGTAAGGTTTGAAATGTTACCTGTTACCTGAAGAATTGTCTCTCAGGTAACACAATAAGTAACACTTTTTTGTATGTTTTCTGCATGTTGTAGCCAAATGTTACCTGTGTTACCTCATATTTGAGCAAAAAGTAAAAAAATATTTTTTTCAAAATAATTACTTATATAGAGAGAACTTTAAAATACCTTTGGATCATCCGATATAGGCATTATTTCTGTTATTTTCTTTAATGCTTTAACACCTTGACCAACAATATATTCCCACTCTTGTTGACTATAAATTTTTTTAACATCATCCCAAAATGTGACGTGAACTTTATTACAATCTGGGCAAGTAAAAACTTCCCTAATCGGACTTCGGGGTAAATGTGAGGACGTTACCATGTCTCTCCTTTAATTTTTTATTAATATATTTAGAAGCTGCTTGATGATCTATAAATTTAAATTCATTAATTAGGAGGGTGCACCTGGAGGAAAAATCATTAGGTGCTAGCCCCTCCAATAAGTGATCAATGACATTAGCTTGCGCTTCCAGTAAAATATCATCACTCATAAACTGCTCCTTAGCCACCATATCGGTTCAGCCATATAACAGTCTTAATTGTATACCTGAAAAGTTACAAGTACACAATAACTTATAACGAGGTGTAGACGAAGTGAAAAAGAATAAAAACTCCGTCTACATCTGTAATTTTATACTAAAATTTAAAAAGGTATAGGTTTTCCTTTTTGCCAACTAACCACGGGACACGGATCAATGAATTTGCTTCTTTTCTTCTTGCTCTTGAACCACGGATCGCGGTACACGTCGAACCCAAATTTCTCCTTGGCTTTCGCATACTTGACATTGTTGCGTTGCACTTTCTCCTTCGAACGTAAGACGAATATACCCATTACCTTTGCACGCGGGACACGGTTTCTTGGTCAAATCCTCTAACTTCATATCTCCTCCAAACTATTATTCTCAATCGTTCCCATAACAATCGATCGGCGACTTCGCGCGCAGTACGGGGCTCCCGTACGGCTTTTTTACTAATCTTCTCCAGTGCAGCACGTAAACATTTTTCTATATTCTTGTTTTTCTTGCTTGCCACTCTGGATCTCCATCACGTACACCTTTATTATATTCCTCTTCCAGGCGAGGCTCATATAATCGTCGTATGCGCCATCCTCCTAAAAGATATCCTAAAACAAATACTCCAATTATGGCAACAAAATGCCAAAACATAAAATCACTCATCAACTGCCTCCACTAGATCTGAAAAAATTTTAAAAGCTGATGGGTTAGAATAAAATAATCTATTCAATGTTCGGTCCCGTAACTTTCTTGGTGCGTACTTAATTATAAAGATAACTGTGCGTTGTGGTTTGCGTAAAACTTTATCAAAATAAATACGCACAATACTAAACCACATCCAAAACAAATAATTTTTTATGTGTTCATTCATTTAGGTAAACCTTTCCTTTTACCGCGTTTATTTTCGTTCTCTTCTTCGAACTCAACTAATTGCTCAATATATTTTGTTATTGATTGATATCTTGCTTTAGCTAATTTTTTTAGCCGTGCATGAATATCATGCCTTACAGCAATCGTTGAGTAGGGTGAGTTTGATTTATTCATTTTTCTCCTTTTGTTTAATTAATTTATTTAAATACCATTTAGCTTTTTTTAAATCTTCAATGCCATTCTTTGATTTATATCTAGAAATATACTTAACAATATTCCCTTCTAAAAAACCCATGTCATATTCAATAATAAAATCAGTTACTTGAATTTTTTTTCTATAGTAAGACGGATTTATTTTATCTTGTTCACGGGACACGGCGCATGAGCTCCTGTAGTTTATGAAAATAGATTATCCTAAATTCAATATCATCAGCACCTAACATCGCATTGATAAGATTCTGTTGGCGTCTTAAAAATAATTCTTCAGTCATCGGCAACGGCTGATAATCAACCGTTGGACCTGGATGAATAGAATTTATTCCTGACTGCCATCCTATAACAACCATTCGAAACCTCCCCTACTCCAAACGATCCAAAAACCAAACAACAATGCAAAAAGCAAAGTGTTTTTGTAGAGAACTATTCCCGCTATTAATATGATAGCTATTACTCCATGTAACATTGTCATACGTAACTCCTTTCAACGGGAATAACTCCCTATAACTACATATAACTATTTATAACTTTAATTCAAGATTTTTTTAAGACTTTTATCCATTCACGGTATTGTTCATTCAAAACTTTGTTGGAAATCTTGACTTTTCCTACCAAATTAGCGATGATATGCTCATCGACTGTGCCAACACATTGCAGATCTATATACAAAGTTTTTTGATCTTGGCCGTAACGATGAATACGATCTTCTGATTGAATGCGTACTTCTAAATCATAATTATTAGAATAATAAATAATTGTTTTTGACACAGTTAAGTTTAATCCGTACCCACCTGTCTTTGGATTGGCTACAAGATATTGCAGCTCAGACTTTGGATCTTTAAATTTTTCTATTATATCAACTCTCTCTTTATCTTTGGTTCCTCCATAAAAAGATTCTACAATAGAGTGATTGTCATACTTTTTTGTAATTGCTTTTACTATGTGTTCAATGTTGTGACGATAGTTTGCCCAGATAATAACTTTACCATCAATCTCATCTAAACAATCCATTAACGTCTCCAACCTTGGGATCATTCCCTTTTCATCATGAAGATCTACAATGCCATCATCATCGGTAACTAAAAAGCCACAAGCGATTTGATGTAAGCGTAACATCATTGTAAGTTTTGCAACAGCCGTTGTTTCTTCTCCTGAGTCTAGTCTAGCAATTTGTAATGCTTGCATTTGTAAATATGCATCTTCTTGTTTTTTATTCATTTGCACTTCCCTGGTAACAAATGTTTTTGGAGGAAGATCTAAACACTCATCTTTTTTTACACGAAAAGAAAAATTATTTAGTAAACCAGTTAGATCACTTAAACGTTGATAGCCAAGAACTTTTTGAAAAGTGTAGTCTGCTGCATAACCTGTTTCCATCACACAATATTTATTTTTAAATGACCAGTAACTTGGTTGTTGTAAATGTTTTGGGTCCAAGAAATAACATTGAGAAAATAAATCCAACGGACTGCGGGTCACGGGCGAACCAGTCAAGATCCGACGATACCTGGCTAGTGTACCAAGTTTCATTATACTTTTAGTTCTAGCAGCTTTAGGATTTTTAATTGTCGTCGACTCATCAATCGCAAACATCGCTGGATATAATTGTAAAAATTTATCAGCAATCTTTTTTCCTTTAACACTTGAGAACGCTTCAACGTTCATTAAAAAAATTTTAAATTTATTTCCATCCTTATATAAAAAATCATTACGTCTCTTTTTTTCTTTAATTGTATCCACAGGATTCCAATCATATACATCATAATCTTCAATAAGTGGTGACATATGTGCTGGCAATTGTTCTACTTTCCAATTACGATAAACACCTTTGGGTGCAACAACTAATGCGCCTTTAATTTTATTTGTTAAAAATAATAAACAAATATTATCTATTAAAACCTTTGATTTACCTGTGCCCATCTCCATGAAATAAGCAAAACTGTCACGGCTCCATGACTCTTCTAATGCTTTTTTCTGATGTACAAAAGGTTTCGTTCTGAAACGATATTGTAACTCCATTTGCCCTTTATAGTTGTAAAATGCAGAAAAAACAACTAAATGTAAAATTGATTTGGTACTGTTATTTACGTAACTCCTTTCGTCCCAGATCAAGGCTAAAGAAATTAGGCTAGATTTTCCTCCCGAGAGTCTAGCCTTTTTCTTTTGTTGACAAGGTAATATAGTTTCATGTAAAGGAGTTATAAGTTGTTAGCTGCAACGATTAACATAAGGAGTTACGATGCCCAAAGATTTAGATTCTATATTTGACACACTTTCGACACAGGCTGTTGATCAAAAATTAAAAGAACTCGACGGAGAAGGCTTATCAGACATTGGGGCTCTTTGTAAAAAATTAGTAGAAACAAAAGAACAAAAACAATTACATGAAAAAGCTGCTGAAGAAGCAACGCAAGAAATACAAAATTTAAGTGCAACAATTGGCACATACTTAAAAGAAAAAAATTTAACGTCTTTAAAATTAACTGATGGTAGTCTTGTTGAATACGATGAAAAGTTAAGAGCAAATATAAAAAGAGAAAATACACATAAAGCATATGAATTCATACGGTCACTGGGCGCTGGTGATCTAATTAAGAACGAAATAAAAATGCAATTTGGTAAAGGCCAAGATGAAGATGCAGAAAAGTTTCGTGAATTTTTAATTAGTAAAGGTCTTCTTCCGCAAGAGAAGCAAGGCGTAGCTTGGAATACTCTCGATGCATGGTGCAGAGAGACAATCGAACAGTATGCAAGAGATGGTAAAACTTTTCCTGAAGAACTGTTTGGAATTTTTCGTTATCACAACGTAAAAATAAAAAATAAATAGGGGGTCGTATGGCTAAAAACGAAGTAGCTGCAAAAAAGAAAACAGAGGTAGCAATAAATGACGATGCACTAGATCTTATAGTGCAAAATTTAGGTGACGGATTAAGTAATGTTACCACACAAGATATATTAATTCCTAGGTTTCAAATTTTACAACCAATGTCACCAGAAGTAAGTGATAAAACTGTAAAAAATAATAGACCAGGAAATATTATTAATAAAGCAAACAAAGAAACTTTTGATGGAGACACAGGTATACGTGTAATTCCATGTGAGTTTTATAGAAATTATGTAGAGTGGGAAAAACGAGGGCAAGGTACAAGTAAAGCACCTGTCAACGTTCATCCAGCTACGTCGGATGTCATGTCAAAGACTAAAAGAGATCCGAATGATAATTTAAATTATTTACCAAATGGTAATTATGTTGATGAAGTAGCAAATCATTTAGTTGTTGTACTAGATGAAGATGATCTACCTTTATCTAAAGCAATGATTACAATGAAAGTTTCGCAAATGAAGAAAAGTAGAATGTGGTTGTACATGCAAAAGACAGCCATTTTAAAAGTTGGAGAAAGAGTTATTCAAAATCCACCAAGCTACAGCTTCGTTTATAATCTAACTTCTACTTTAGAGTCATCTGGCGGTAATCCCGTACATGGATGGGTTATTGAGAGAGAAGGTATGGTTAAGAAAAAAGAAACCTTAGAACAGTGCATCAGCTTTGCTAAATCTTTCCAAGAGGGAGATGTTGGCGTAGCTGCTGACCATGATGAAGAACAATCTAATAGTTCTGACTCTATGGTTGATGTTACTCCCACAGAAGAAAAAGAAGAAGTAACGGGCGTAAAGTTTTAAGGTAAAGTTCGTAAGCGATTTATAGTAAAGTTAAAGTGATGACCCTTTATGTACTGTTGATTGTTTACGCCGTGGATAATGCTCAGGTAATCGTTAAAAATAATTGTTATTTCGCCGTAACACCTGAGCATGGTTCACTCATAAGGGGTCAAAAATGTTTAACAGATTTAAAAATTTATTTGCGGGTTTAGAAAGAGCGCATGGTCAATATGTGGCTGGTGAACTTGACGAAAAAGGAAAAAAGGGTGGTAAAGCTTTTATTAAAAAAGCAATTGTTACAGATACCCTTTGGGAAAATCACTTACTTGGTAAAGATCCAAGTCTTGGCATTGTGCCTATTAATGATGATAGCGCTTGTAAATGGGGTTGCATTGATGTTGACACCTACCCTATTGATCATCAATCTATTGTTGATGAAATAAAAAAATTAGAATTACCTTTAATTGTTTGTCGATCTAAAAGTGGTGGTGCTCACATTTTTGTTTTTACACAAGAATTTGTACCTGCAAAATTATTAAGATCTAAATTAATTGAATGGGCCGCGGATCTCGGTCATGCAGACACAGAAGTTTTTCCAAAACAAATTAGTCTTAACACCGAACGAGGAGACGTAGGTAACTTTTTAAACTTACCTTACTTTGGTGGAGATGAATCTTTTCGATATGCATTTGCAGAGGATGGTTCTAGTCTTACCCTTGAACAATTTTTAGATGCAGCAGAAAAAATATCAATCACTAAAGAACAATTATCTAGAAAAAAAGCAAAGAGAGAAACGAATAAAGAATTAGACGATGGTCCACCTTGTCTTCAAACATTAATGGCAATGGGTATATCTGAAGGTGGTAGAGATCAAGTTTTATATCAATATGCAGTGTATGCAAAAAAAGCTTTTCCAGATAATTGGCAAACCAAAATTGGTAAATTTAATTATCAATACTTCGAACCAGAGTTATCAATAGAACAAGTCAATAAAACAATTAAGCAACATGAAAAACAAGATTATCAATACAAGTGTAAAGATCAACCAATGTGTTCAGTGTGTAATCCTGTGCAATGTAAATTACGTAAACATGGTATTGGTTCAGCCTATCAACATCAATTAACAGACTTACAAAAGTTAGAAAGTGATGAACCAGTTTGGTTTTTAAATGTTGATGGTAAACGTATCGAATTAGATACAGATACTTTGTATGATCAAAATAGATTTAGAAAAAAATGTATGGATGTTTTAACAGAGTTACCACCACGTATGAAAGAAGTTGACTGGGCAGCTAAAATAAATTTTTTATTAGAAAGCTGCGATATCATTCCAATGCCAAAAGAAATTAGTAAGCAAGGTAGATTTGATGAGCATCTTAGATCTTTTATGCGTGAGAATGGTGAAGCATTATCTATTGATGAAGTTTTAATTGATAAAGTTTTTACAGATAAAGAAGATATATCTTGGTTTACACTAAGCGCCCTGGAAACTTTTTTAAAATCAAGAAAATTTACTGAGTATAACGAAACACAAATCTGTGGACGTATACGAGAGCTTGAAGGAGGAAGTAAAAAGAAAAGAGTCAAAGGAGCATTGGAACACTTATGGTACATGCCCGCAATTAATTTTGATAGTCAACCTTTACCAACGAAAGATTTAATAGATGAAGTACCATTTTAAATTGTTTGACTTGTGTATTATAATATGTTATAACTTATTTTTAACAAAGGAGTTCAAATGAAACTATCAAAAGAAATGTACAACTACATTTTAGAATGTATTGCCATAGAAGATAATAGTTGGAGAGATGACAACCATACTTATCTACCAATGAAAGAAGAAGCTACCAAATGGATTAAAGCTGTTTGGGAGAAACAAGAAAAAGGTAAATTAAAAAAGCTAAAAGACCTTAAACCTGGAGAGGGTTCTTCTAAATTACAAGATCCAAAAGAAAGACTTACACAGTGGTATGCTAAAAACAATGTGAAGATAGGCATATGAAATTAAAACACTTAGATTTATTTAGTGGTATCGGTGGTTTCAGTTTAGGACTTGAAGCCACTGGTGGTTTTGAAACAGTAGCGTTTTGTGATATTGATAAGTATTCAAAAAAAGTTTTAAAAAAGCAATGGCCGAACGTTAAACAATATGAAGATATAAAGGAGTTAAATTATGGAAGACTTAAAGCAGATGGAATTGGGCCTATCGACATCATCACAGGAGGATACCCTTGCCAACCTTTCTCCATCGCAGGTAGAAAAAAAGGTGAGGAAGATCCGAGACACCTCTGGCCAGAGTATTTTAGACTTATCAAAGAACTCAGACCGTCTTGGGTTATTGGAGAAAACGTTAGTGGACACATTAAACTCGGTCTCGACACCGTACTCGAGAACTTGGAAAGTGAAGGTTACTCCGCAAGGACATTTAGTATTTCAGCTTCGAGCGTCGGTGCAAAACATCAAAGAGAAAGAATCTGGATTGTGGCGAACGCCAGACAACATGGCGGGCGGATCGAACCTACCGGGAATTCAGAAGGCACTGGACGCGGGTCACTTGAAACGACCGAGCGGTCAGCAGATACAGATACGATTAGCCGATCAAGTGAGGGAGAAGAGACTTTGGCCAACTCCGTTGAACTCGGATTGGAAAAACATGGACACAGCGAAACAACAGAGTCTATCAAAAGAGGCGAAACTATGGCCGACACCAACGTCGAGGGACGGCAAGGGAGGATACATAGGGGGCAGAATAAGGAATGGGAAAGTCAGCAGAGATACTTTGGACGTAACAGTGCAACACACGGACAACAAGAACAAAACTGGTGGGACATTGAACCCGAACTGGGTAGAGTGGCTCATGGGATACCCAATAGGGTGGACAGACTTAAAGGACTAGGAAATAGTTTAGTACCTCAGATACCTTACTTCATCGCGCAATCAATTTTACAAGTAGAGGAACAATGTTAAAAAATTTAAATAAAAATACATTAAAAATATTTGGTCCACCAGGGACGGGTAAAACTAAAACTCTTCTTGATATTATAGAACGGGAGCTGCAAGATAATTGTACACCTGAAGATGTTGGATTTTTTACATTCACTCGCAAAGCCAGACTCGAAGCGATAACTAGGGTAACAAAACTTTTGAAAGTCGATGCGAAAAAATTTGAATACTTTAAAACTTTGCATAGCATTGCTTGGAAGATAGGAGGCTTTCAACCACAGAATAAAATGAAACCAAAAAATTGGTATGAGTTTGCCGAATTATGTAGATCGCAAAAGATAACAATGGATATAAATATGCGCGGTGATTTAGATGTAGATGAGATGGGTCGAAGTATAAGTGATAATCCTTACATACGATTAGTTGATTTAGCACGACAAAGAATGCAAGATTTAAAAACATTTCATAAAGTATCACGATCATTAGATGGTGGATATCTTACTTTGCAATTTATTGCAGACACATTGAAAAAATACAAAGATAGAAATCAGGTGTTTGACTTTACAGATAGTATTGAAAAAATTGTTTATGAAGATGTACATATTCCAAAATTAAAAGTTGTCATTGTTGATGAAGCACAAGATCTCACACGTTTACAATGGGCAATGATTTTAAAATTTATTAATCAAGCGGAGAGAGTTTACATTGCTGGTGATGATGATCAAGAGATATTTGATTGGGCGGGAGCAGAATCCTTGTTTTTCAAGAACTTAGAAGGTGAATCTAAAGTGCTTAATAAGTCATATAGGGTACCAAAATTGATAGCAGACAAGTCAAAAAAACTTATTGAACGTATACCTACAGATCTTAGAGAACAAAAACAATGGGAAGCGGTCCACGAAGGTGGTAGTATACATTACTTGGATAACGAAAAATTTATTAATTATAGATTAGGCGGATCTTATTATTTTTTAGCTACATGTGGTTACATGTTAGATAATGTAGTTAGAACATTACGACAGCATGGAATGTTTTATAAAAAATTTAAAACGCTTTCAATTAAAGAAGAAGTTATTTACGCAATCAACACTTGGAAAAAATTACAAGAAGGCGGAGATGTGTACGCGGATAGCATTAAAAATTTATTTAATTTTATGTCAACAAGAAATAAAAATAAACCTAGAGGTCTTTTAAAAACAGGTGCAAAACAATTTAAAAATTTAGACATGGATAAAAAGTATAATCTTTTTAACATAGAAGAACTTGGCCTGTTAGATCCAACATATACTACTGAGTGGCCTTGGCATGAAGCATTGGATACAGTTAATGCTGGTGATAGAACTTATATTGAAAAAGTTATGGAACGTAATATTAATATAAACTCAGAACCACAAATTACCGTCAATACAATTTACGGCGTGAAAGGAGGAGAAGCTGATAACGTTATTTTATTTTCAAACATATCTCCAAGTGCCCAAGCTGCACTGAGAGAAAACATTAATGACTTGCGAAAAGTTTTTTATACAGGAATGACTAGAGCAAGAAAAAATTTATTTATTACTCGGAATGATCGCGGGTATGTTTTTAAGGAACTTTACGCATGAAATTTGTAAAACAACATGAATGGCTTATGCCTGAAAATATACCCGATGCAGTTTTTGAATCAGATATTGTATCAATAGATTTAGAAACAAAAGATCCCAACCTTAAAAAATTAGGCGCTGGTTGGTCAAGAAATGATGGCAACACTATTGGCGTTGCAATTGCTGTTGATGGTTGGAAAGGTTACTTTCCTACTAATCACGAAGTAGGTCCAAACTTTGATGAGAAAGTTTTAAAAAGAATTCTTAAAAAACTATTAGCAAATGACTCTACAAAAGTATTTCATAATGCATCTTATGATCTTGGTTGGCTACAACATATGGGGCTCACGGTCCACGGAGAAATAAGAGACACAATGGTTATGGGAGCATTGGTCGATGAAAATAGACTCAGTTACTCGTTAAATAATCTATCTAAAGATTACTTGGATGATAAAAAATCTGAGTCGGGGTTATACAAAGCTGCTGAAGAGTTCAATGCAGATGCTAAAGCAGAAATGTATAAATTACCAGCTATGGAGGTAGGTCCTTACGCAGAACAAGATACAGTATTAACACTAAAACTTTATCATAAATTTTCAGCTTTAATTGAGCAAGAAGAGATGGACGAAGTTTATAAATTAGAAATGAAGTTACTACCAATAATTTTTAAAATGATATCAAAAGGAGTTAGAATTGATTTGGAACAAGCTGAGAAGTCAGAAAAAGATTTATTACGAAGAGAGAAAAAGATACTTGATTACATCATTAAAGACACAGGCGTTGCAATTGATCCTTTCAATGCGCGTGCTATTGGTCGAGCTTTTGATGCGAAGAAAATTCCATATGAACGCACTGAGAAGTCTGGTCAGCCTAAATTTGATAAAGACTTTCTTTCAAATCATAGTTCTGATCTTGCAAAAAAAGTTGTTCAATTACGTGAAATTAACAAAGCGAGAACCACATTTATAGAAACTATTAAAAAACATTCTTATAAAGGTAGAATACATGCAAGCATAAATCAGTTGCGTAATGATATGGGAGGCACTGTTTCAGGTAGAATATCTATGCGTAATCCTAATTTACAACAAATGCCAGCACGTAACCCAGAAGTATCAAATTTAATTAGATCTTTATTTCTTCCTGAAGAGGGAGAGAAGTGGGGTGCGTTTGACTATTCACAGCAAGAACCAAGAATAATGACACACTTTGCATCAAGTGTAAAAGTAGATGGTAAAAATTTATATGGTGTTATGGATGTTGTTAAAGCTTATCAAGATCCTAAAACAGACTTTCACCAACAGATCGCTGACATGGCTGAGATAGATCGTAAAACAGCAAAAACAATTAACCTTGGCTTGTCTTATGGTATGGGAATTAAAAAGTTATCTGGTGAACTAAGCATGGAACTTAGCGATGCAAAACAATTATTTAATAAGTATCATTCAAGAGTACCTTTTGTAAAACAATTGATTGATATTGCTACTAACAGAGCAGAAAAATATGGGTTTATCCGCACGATAATGGGAAGAAAATGCCGATTCAATTTATATGTTCCCACTGAATGGGGTGTTTTCAAGCCACTACCGAGGGAGGCAGCAGAACTAGAATATGGTACTGGCTTCAATCAAATAAAACGCGCGGGTACTTTTCGGGCGCTTAACAGATTAATTCAAGGTTCAGCAGCAGATCAAACAAAAAAATCAATGGTAGATCTAGCCTCTGAAGGTTTATTACCTCTTATTCAAATTCATGATGAGCTTGATTTTTCTGTTGGCTCCGAAAAAGATCAAAAGAAAATTATTGAGATAATGGAAAACTCTGTAAATTTAAAAGTACCAAGTAAAGTTGATGTTGCTCTTGGTGATAATTGGGGAGAAGCTAATGATTAAAAATCAAAGAATGGCAAGGTATCGGAACACGGACAAAGGTCGTGTGGCTCATAATAAAGGTCAAATAAAATACATAGAAAATTTAAAGAAAACAATTTCAGGACGAATTAAAATTAGGTATGGTAAAATACAATCTTTATGGGGAAGAACCGTAGCAGATTGGTGGATAGATCAAAGGTGTCAATGTAAAATATGTAATAAACAATTTTATGAAAAAGCTCCAATTAGAGCCAAAAAAAATGCCCCTGATTGGGATAGAGAAATGGTTATAGATCACGATCATAGGTATTCAAAGAAAGATTTTAAGAATAACTCTAATCTTTTACCCAGGGGAATGCTTTGTAATAAATGTAATCTTCTTTTAGGTATAGCAAAAGATGATATTCAACGGCTTCAATCTTGTATAGACTATCTTAATGATAAAAACATTCGTACTAGTAATAAGCTTGTGGGGATACAACGGTAACACTTGGGTATACACGGGCAATCAAATGGCGCTTAAAGAATCAATGCCTAAAGAACAATGTGAAATGATTGCATCTAATTGGCAAAAGTTTGAGATGAATAAGTATTTTCGTTTTTCTATAGAATGTATTGAAGATATTAGAAAAAATATTTAATTTTCTGTATCACTTACATCTATATAAACTAAATCATCTATTTTTTTATTAATTTGAACAACAGTAGCTTCAATAACAGATAGCCTTGCATCAATACGAAGCATATCTAAATCTTTAATTTTACTTTCATTAGCCATAACCCTCGTTACCAACATTCCATAACTATAAATTACAGTCACAGTTGCAATACCTATTGCGGTAATGTTGAAAGGACTAAATTTCATTTAATAATTCCTAATTCTCTTAATTTTTGAGCTTGCGGAGTTCCTGGGTATGCTAATGCGTTTTCAATATCCGCTTGTGTAAATTGTGATGTTTGTAAAGTTCTATTAGGAATTTTAGCTGCTACATCTTCAATACTTGTGACACGTTCTTGTTCAGGTAAACCTGTGCCCTTTAAAAAATTTGCTAAAGGAAAATCATACATTTGATTGTAGTCATCAGATGTAACGCCAGTTTGATTAAGTAAATTAACATCAGATCCTTGATCTAGCGTTTCCTCACCTAAAGCAGTCTCAGCTATATCTGTTGCATTATTTTTCTTAACCCCTAAAAAATCCCTAAATGCACTTACACCTTGATCTAAGTCAGGCGTTAAATTTCTAAAATCACTTATCATTTGACCTGCATCTTTTTTAAATTTGCTTGGCAAAGCAGCAAAATCACCCGCCATGTTACTCAACATAGTATTGTCACCTGGAAAAAGGCCACTAGCAAAATCTTTTGTTTTATTAAATCCTGCACCTATTGATGATATCACATTACCTAACATTGTACTTCTTGCAATTTTTTCTGGTGCCGTCATCATAAATTGTGTTAACGGAAAACGGTCCGCGTATGTTTGCATAGCTTCTGGCGTAGATGTTCTAAAATCTTGCATCATGTCCTGATATACATTCATTCCAGGTCTTTCTTGCGAAGCTTGATTTTTATAAATATCTTTATTATCTATGAGATTTTGTAATCTCATTTCATTTGTAACAAGATTATCAGGTATATTAGGTAATTGAGCAGGACTTCTGTCAGGCTCTACTTTATTTGATGTATCCCCAGGATTACTAGGATTATAAACGTACCTATCAGGATTTCCTGGTCTCCCAATTATTACAGCCATTAGATTGACTCCGTTGCTATTGCTCGCATCAATGGATCATCTCCAGCTAATGCAAGTCTAGATTGTGGGTTTAATTTTTGTGGTGTTTCAATTTCAGCCACGGTCCCCGTATCAGGAGCAATTGCTTCTGCTGGAACTTCAAAACTTGTAGGTTCAATTGACTGCGGTGCTTCTTTCTGTGTACCAAATATTTGAGGAACGATTAGTCCTTTATCTCGGTATCTCTTATCTAAGTATTGATCAACAGCATCCATCGTGCCTAAACTATCTAATTGTTCTTGTGATTGCAAATATAAATCCTTTGCTAACGGATCACTTTCATTTGTCTGTGCTTGTAGTCTGTTAAATTCATTATCAAGTTCTCCCGGTAATTCAGGAAATTGTTTATATAAAGTTTCAATAGCCTCTAATGCATATCTATTTGATATTGGTAAAGGTCTTTTTAATCCAGGTTTTACAAAAATATTTGTAGCAGATTTAGCACTAGCTTCCATTGCTTTTGTTGCTGCATCAAGTGCCATTGGGGATGAAATTAAATAACCCATTTTACGTGATGCAATTAAACCAAGTAAAGTCAGTGGTATCGAAGCACCTCCAACTGTAGCTGCACCAGCAATAGGTAAGACAGCAGTTGCAAACGCACCAGCACCTCCTAGCATTGTTCTTCTTGCTAAGAATTGTGACATGTTTAAATTTTTACCATTAAAGAAAGTATCTGCTGCATTAGCAAATGCTAAAAGTTTTTTCGCATCAGGTATTTCAATATTCTTACCAGCAATATTTAAAGCTTCTTCTAAAGCAGAACCTTTTACTTCCAAAGATTTACCCATTTGATCTAAACCTAAAAGACGTTTAAATCTCTTTGCATCAAAAGTTAAGTTGTCAAAATTTTTAAATACATTTAAATCAAAATCTAGAATTCCTGGCTTATCTTGTTTACCTAAAATAAAAGAGTCTTCAAAAGTTGATAGTAATTTTGCTTTAACTCCTTTTGCAAACATCTCATCTCCCATTAAACGTCTCATTGATTTAACTGCATCAGGACTTTGAAAATCTCTAAACACAACATTAAATAATCTGTCTGATTCAATGCTTCCAGGTGCTTTCATTAAAGCTTGAAAAGCAAATTTTGAATCTGCACCCAAAGCTTTTGCTGCTGGTTGTCCAAACAAAGTTACCATATCAGAGTAAGATTGATCTGCGTCTTTTAGTAAAGTTTTAAGTTGAGGGCCAATGGTAGAACCATCAGCATACTTACCAAGTGATTTTTCTAATCCTTTTGATACTTCATATAGAGCATCACGAAGAGCTACATTACCAGTTTGTGCTGTGCCTTTTGCTCCATACTGATATATTAAATCATTGACCGCTGTTCTTGTTTCTTTCCACGTCTCACCATTAATCATTTGTTGAGGAGACTGTGCGAGTCTTGATAACTGTTCATACATTGGTGTTCTTGTTACCGCTGGATTTAAAGCAGAAATTTCATCTATTCTTTTAAGTTGTGCTTTTGCAATATTAATTGTGTCACTAATATCTAAAACAGTTTTATTTCCAATAGTATTAAAAAAAGTATCATATTTACCTGAAACATTTTGAATAATTTTTTTAGAAATACTATCTCTTACTTTAGATAAGTCATGACCAAGTTCAGCTAAATTAAAAGATGGACCATTGTAAAAAACACTTTGTGCTGAATCCATAAATCTTTTTTGTGTTTCACCAAATGCTTTTTTTACACCTCCACCAAAGAAAGGAATTCTACCAAGTGCATTAGGAATTATTCTCATAATTTCAAACTTAGATACATCTGAAATAGAAGGTACTATACCTGTTGCATCTTCTACTTGCCTTGCATATGCTGTTTCTTGTTTTCCTACACCTAATAATTTTCTACCAATTGGTCTAAGTGCATTAACAGCAGGTCTAAAAAAACCAAATGCTGTGCCAAATGCTAAATCGATTGTAGCTTCTTTTGCTAAATATTTTTTAAATTCTTCTTGAGAAGGTCTGTCAATACCTTGATTGTATCCTAAAAACTCTCCAATTTCATTATATGTGGGAGTGTAAAGCATACCTTTACTATTTAAATTATCCAACATTTTTTCATAACCAACTAACCCAGATAGATATCCTAATGTTCCACCTACAATAGAACCAGCTACGGCTCCCGCTGGACCACCAAACATTCCTACCCTTGCTCCAGTTACCGCACCTCCTACTGTTCCACCAACACTACCACCTAAACCAAGTATAAGTTTTAATGCTGGAAAAGGATTAACCATTGCTGTGTTGTATTGATCTGAAGTAATTTCTTTACCACTTATTAATCTTGGATTCATTTCAGCATCAGTATAACCAACTAAACTTTGAAACTGATCAGTAGCTTCCATTATTTCACCTTGTGTTTTACCTTGTGCTAAACCATTTCTAATAATATCCGACATGCTATTTCTAAAATCATTAAAAGGCATTTTATGTCTGTTAGGATCGTATCGTGTGGTACCAGTTGCACTTTCAGCAGCTTGAGTAAAACCTAAAAATTTTGGTAGCTTGGAATCTTTTGAAAGAAATGTATCATCACCATCTTGCATTTGAGGAGCAGATTGTTGTTTAACTGCTTGTTCTCTTATTTCTGATAACTCTTGTATAGTAAGCATATTAATTCCTTAACTGTTCTAATAATTCAGGATCAACAAATCCATCTAATTTGTCAATCTTTTGATTATTAAAATAATTTGATGTTTGAGCAGATGAACTAGCAGAACCTGTATCAGTTTTTAAAGGATTCCAACCACCTCTAAAAGATAAACCATCACTAGCTATTCTAATTTTATGGTCCTCGTACTCTTGTCCATCTAAAACATATTGTAACTCTTCATTGTATTCTCTTGTAAAATAATCAAGAAATTGTTTGTATCTGTTCATTGTTTTTTCATTGGAGTTTGTAAATCCACCTAAACGAACAATACTATTTGCTTGTTGAATAACGTCTTTAAGTAGTCTGTTTGATCCTTGCAAATATCTTGCAAAGGCAAATGTTTGCGTTGTTTCTAAAATTTTAATAATGTCTAGATCGGGATCACCTTTTAAATCTTGTTGAAACTGACCATAATATTGAGCTACTTTAGATGCCTCCGCTTCTTTTTCCTCATTACTTAAACCACTTTGATATATCTCTTGAATGATAGCATTTTTTTGATCGTTGGCTACTGACACTAATTGATTATAATCCATGTCAACACCCAATTCGTTTAAAATTATTTGTTGCTGGTCTAAATTAGATTTACCCGCAATCTTTTCTTTTATTGCTTTAGCTTTATCTCCTTGACCAAAAAATTGAGCAAAAGTATTTGAGCCCTCATCTAAAATTTCTGAAAGAGTTTTTGAAAATATTCTTACATTATAGGATGGACCATAAACTGCTTGGCCTTGCTGTGCGTATTTATCACCAATACCTAAAACAAGTTGTGTGTTGTCTAACCCTTGTTTAAGAAATCGTAAAGTTTCAGTGTGTTTTTGTAAAGCTTTTAAATCTTTACCAACTAAACCACTTGTATATACTTGATCTGTTGCGCCAGGAGTTTGTGTAATCGTAAACATTTGTTTACCTACTAACTCTGCTGGTACAGATTGTCCTCCAATTGTTTCAGGGTATTTAAAATTAGAATAAAAAGTAGCTTCAGCAGGTGTCATGATAGGTTTAAAAAATGAAGTTTGCCCAGATCTATTACCCGCGTCATCATAATCAATTGCCATAACAGCAGAAGCAAAACGAGGATCTTCTTCAAATCTTTTTTGTGCTGCATCATCTTCTTCTTTTACTAAACTAAAAGCTGTTAAACCAATTTCTTTTAAATCATTTTGTTTTTGTGCTTTTTGTTGCATAATATACTGTGAGGTAGGAGCTAAGGCTTGAGCCACCGCATCGAGAAATTTGGGTAAAGGTTTTGTTCTATTTGATCTAGCATTTAGTAAGTCAACACCAAATTTAAATAACAACATATTTTTATCTAATTTTTCATCATAACCAATTGATTCTTTTAACTCTTCTGTTAAACTTGCCACTCTGTTTTTCTTTTCTTCATCTGTCATCTTACCTTCTTGACCTTTAAGAAATTCAAAACTTCTTTCAGCTTCATCATTTCGTAATTGATTAAAAGCTGATTTTAATTGTACTTCAGTTCTTACATTTTTGGTTCCTTCATTACCTTTAAATTTACCTGATATAAACTCGTTAAAAGCTTTTTCATCAACATCAGGAGTATTACTTGCTTCTTCATATTTATTTTTTTGTTTATCTGTTGATAAATCATATTGAGTAGAATCAGTAATTATTGGTGCAAATTGATTTGCTGTTGAAGCTAATGTAGGGTTTACTATAGAGTCTGGAGTATTGTTACTTACTGTGTCATTACTAGTGTTTGCACCTGGAACTATATTATTGCTTGTAAGATTTGCAATTCTTCCTTGTAAATTTCTTACTATTTCATCGTGATTGGTGTTTAAACTTAACACACCTGTGTTCATTTGTTTTACTGCATCGTTAAGTTGATCTAAAGTAAAAGTTTGATAATTATTTTTTATAAAATCTGCTTTTTCAGCAGGTGTTTCTCGAGTAAAAAAACTGCCTATAGCAGAAATATCACCATAAAAATCATCTAAAAGACTTGAATTTTGATTTATATCATTCATTTTTTAAAGCCATTATTCCTTTGTTCATTGATCCACCATCTCTACTAAAAATGCCTGATCCACCTAGAATAGCAGCTCCAGCGCCTAATACATCTTGAAGAGGCGAAGACGTTGAACCATAAGTTTCTTGTATTTGATATCCTTGATTACTTGGTAATCCACTTATAGCATCGGAGTAAGCTCCGTATAATTGTAAAGGTCTGTTTTGTGCCGCAAGAATATTTTGATATTCTGTATCTCCAGCTTCTTTTATAGCGGCTTGTTCTAAAGAACCAGCACCTAGCAGAGCAGAAATATCTTGTAAGCCAAGTTTACTCGCTAAACTTGCTAAACCTCCACCTACCTGAGCACCAGATAGTAAACTTTTTATTTGATCCGTCTGTGCTTTTGAACTTGCACTTGTATAGTAAGGAGCTAGTTGACCCGCTACTTGTTTTGATTTTTGTTCTTGACCAAAAGTACCAAGCGCCAACTGTAAAGCTTTATCAATAGCTGTTTGTGAAGCTTTTCCTACCGCACCCAATCTTGCTTCTTCTATTTGACCTTTAGCAACTTCTGCTCTGTCACCACCAAAAGCTCCTCTTTGTGTTGCAGCATCATCAGCTTTTTTATCGGCTAAACCTGCTTGTTTGTTAATTTCATCAATTACATATTTTTGATATTCATTCATGTATTGACCAGCACTAGAAGGATCAAACTTCATGCTTGCTGCGTCAGATAAATATTGTTGACCTTGTGTTAAGAAATCAGGAATAGCCGTGCCCGCTGAAGCCACTCCAGAAGTAAAGGCATCTTGAGCTGTCGTTAAAGTAGGATCATATTGTCCAAGACCAGTTTTTAATTGTTCAATAGCAAACTTCTGCGTGTCAGATAATCCAGTCGCTTGTTTTTCAGGAAGACTTGGAATGTCCGTAATATATTGATTTAAAGCTGTTAATAAATCTTGCTGTGCCTTTTCAATATAGGCGGGTTTACCATAAGTAATTGTTTGTGTCTCAGCCATTATCTTATCATCCTACTCATTTGTTGCGCATCTTCAAGACCTTTTACCACTGAACCCAAACCTGCGGTCATCATAGGGTCCGCGGTCATCGATCCGTCTTGCATGTTTCTACCCATTTTTTCTAAACCATTTGTTTCCATACCATCAGCAGCCATCATTGGCATTTGCTGTTGTTTTGTTTGACTACCTGTGTTCAATCTTTGAATTATTGCCATGATCTCTTCAATTGATTTACCTTGAGCCATAAGCTTTTGTATCATTTTCCTCATATCCATATTAGGTCCGCGAGTTTGTGTGCCATCTTGTGCCATAATTGGAGCATAATTCATTGAACCATCTTCTGCACCTTCAAAATCATAACCCATTTGTTTAGCCATTGGTTTTGTTTTAGCTCGTAGATCATCCATCATTTGTTGACCTTTTTCTGTATTGCCACCACCCATTGCAAATAAAGCATACTCAGGTATTACGTGTTCATTATTACTTACTCTTATCTCTTGCGTTTGACCAGAGTTTGGATCAACAATTTCACCTTCTAATAAATCTTCTCTACCCGCACCTCTACCAAGTATTCTTCCGCCAGTGGGATTTATTCTATCCCCACCTACTAAATTAGGATCAACAAGTTGCGCTATGCCCCCTTCGGCAAATAAACCAAAAAGTTTTCTTTTTTCTTTATCTTGTTTACCGCCAATCATAAGTGATTGATCATAAATAATATTTCTATATTCTTCAAACTCAGGGCTATCACTTGTTACACCAGTTTTTTTCGCAAGTTCCATAGCTATTGCTTTTGACTCATCTGGATCCAAAGTAAATCTATACATACGTAACATTTCATCATTGTCCCCATATCTTGATCTTTGATCATCAAATCTATTAGGATCATTTAATCTACGAAATACCATGTTATTTAATATTAATTCTAAATCTTCAGGATTATTAGGATCGGGCGGAGGAGCAGCATACGTTGTCATGTCTCCATCTTTAAATGATCTACCACCATTAGCTAGTAAACCAATCTTTCTTAAATAATCTTCAATGCCACCTGGGACATTAGGTAAGTAATCAAAGTCTTTAGCTTGTTGAAAAAATCCTGATTGAATATCATCCAAAGTGTTTTGACTTGGATCGTAAACAAAGTTTGCTGCTTTGTTTTGTGAAGGTTGTTCACCATCAAACAATCCAAGACCCCCAGCGAATCCTAAAGCGCCAGCTACTCCCGGTAAATTTTTAAATGGATTGTCATCAGCTAAACCAGAAAATTGAGATGCACCTTTTAATCTATCAAAAGCTAACTTTCTTGCTTTACCTGATATGCCTCCCATGCCTCCAGTATTTACAGCTTTATTTTTTATCATGTCTAAAGGAGAAATATATGTGCCAGCACCTTTACTGCCAAAAGTCTTACCGCCAAAGTATCCACCTAACCCACCAGCCATAGCTTTACCCGCATCCTGACCAGCAATTAAAGGAACTCCAGCACCAATTAAAGTTGAATATAAGGGCCCTAAACCAAAGCCTGAAGCTATAAGTCCAGCATAAGGGGCGATATCTCCAGCAACATCTTTGATTTTTTTAAATAATTTTTTAAACATAATCTCCTAAGTTATAACAATATTCTATATTGGGGGCAAGTTGGATAAACTTGAAGATAATAATCTATTTATTTATAGGCAAAATATTGCTATATTACAATATTTATTTGAAAAAGGAGTTTGTATGGCGAAAAAGAATAAGCCTCAAGAACAAGTATTAAAGTTTGACACTATAAGACCTTTTGGTCCTACGATAATGAGAGGCAGAATGCCTGACTTCATTACGAAAATGCTTGATGATAAAGCAACACAGATGTTAACTGATAAAAAATTATCTAAAGAGTTTGATCATTCAGGTAACTTAGCAGGCAACGTTAAACAAGAAGTTCGTTATCCTCAAGACTGGATGAACACAGAAGAATTTATGCCAATGGTTCAACTAATGGGTGAGATGGTTAAGAATTATATTTCTATACCACCAGCAAGTGAAACAATTAAACCAGAGTTTGTAGGCAAGATGGTTATTGAATCTATGTGGTCCGTGAGCCAATATGCAGGAGACTTTAATCCTTTTCATATACACGAAGGTCAACTGTCTGGTGTTTGTTATTTACGAGTGCCTCCAAGTCTACCAGCAGAGTATGCAAAAGAAGATCATTACCCAACAGTAGGAGACATATGTTGGTTCAATGGTCAAGCGGCGACGTTCAGTGGACATAAACATCAAGAGTCACCAAAGGTAGGTGATATATTTTTGTTTCCAAACTGGTTAGCACACGGCGTATATCCATTTAGAACACCAAATGAAGAGAGAAGATCGGTATCTTTTAACTTACATTTAATTAAAAAAGAAGAACCACAGCCTTTAGATAACTAATGTTTAACATCAACAAAGTACCTATGGTCCGTGTGACGTGGTTAGATGCTCGTGATACAGAAACAGGTTGGCTTGATATAAAAGATGTTATTAATGCTCCGTTGGCCGTGTGCCAAGAGGTGGGGTGGATGATACATAACGGGAAAGAAAAAATAATTATTATGCGTTCCTACAGTAAAGACAAAGAAGATATTACAGGTGGTGGTGCTATTGCTATACCTAAAGATTGGCTAAAAAAAATAGAATACTTAACAGTGAGTTATAGTGAACACTAAAATATTTATTGGAACACCTTGTTATGGCAATATGATAACGGCAGATTATTTTAAAAGCTGTTTACAACTTACAGCTTTTGCTGCACAGAAAAAAATAGAATTACAATTTGGAACTATTGGTAACGAGTCTTTGGTAACAAGAGCTCGTAATACATTAGTGCAATTATTTATGGATAATACAGAGTATACTCATCTTTTGTTTATCGATGCTGATATTGCTTTTAATCCTAATTCGGTGTTTCGTATGTTAGACTTAGATGAAGATGTAGTAACAGGTGTATATCCTCGTA
>Ga0209535_1000318_pt1 | contig 33469 bp, 56 predicted proteins | sample LinPmetageLP28_FD_184041 | JGI IMG/M metagenome (GOLD analysis project Ga0209535, IMG submission 184041) | Marine viral communities from the Pacific Ocean - LP-28 (SPAdes) (version 2) | ecosystem: Environmental > Aquatic > Marine > Oceanic | place: Pacific Ocean | collected 2009-08-22
TTAAACAAGGTGATATTATCATTTGTACATCTGGTATAGGTGGAACAATTGCAGTAGACATGTTAGTAATAACATCAGCTACTGGTGCAGCAGCAATTACAACTGCTGTCTTAGCATAATACACTAAGATTTTGGGGGCGAGGAAACTCGCCCTCATATTAATTAATAGGAAATAAATGGCAACTACAAAAGTAGATATATGTGCAAGAGCTTTAGTTATGATAGGTGCTCAACCTATATCTTCTTTTTCTGATGGTAGCACAGAAGCTCTTGTTGCATCTAATTTATATGAAGACATTGTAGAGTCTTCTTTAACAAGACATAGATGGAAGTTTGCTACTAATCAAAAACAACTATCTTTACTTACTGCTAAACCAGAAGCTAGATATGAATATGCATATCAATTACCAGCTAGTCCAGGAGTTTTACATATAGCTTCTTTAACAGTAAATGATTATGTAATTCCATATACAAGATATAAAGATAAAATTTACGTTAATACTTATGGTGCTAATCATAGTTTAATACTTGATTATATTTACAGAGTAGAAGAAGAATATTTTCCAGCTCATTTTAAAGTTGCTTTAGAATATGAACTAGCTTCTTTATTTGCAGGTTCAGTTGCAAGAGATGCAGGAATGATTAGAGAGTTTAAAGGTTTAGCTGATAGACAATTTTTAATATCTAAAAATATAGATGCTTCAGAAGTAACTAATAAAAAACTTGATACATCTAGATTTATTAATTTAAGAAACACTACGAGAACTGATGTATAATGGCAAGAGCATTAAAAACTGTAATAACAAATTTTTCAGCAGGAGAGCTTAATCCTTTACTAGCTACAAGAACAGATACTCCAGCTTATATTAATGGTGCTAAACAATGTAGAAATTTTGCATTATTAGCAGAAGGTGGTTTAATGAGAAGACCAGGAACTTCTTACTTAGCTACATTACCAGCTGAATGTAGATTAATACCTTTTGTTTTTTCTGATGATGAAATAGCTATTATTGCTTTATCTAATAATAGAATGGATGTTTATAATATTAGTGGTACTGTTTTATCTTCTAATATTACAACTAATTGTAATTGGACTACAGCTCAATTATTTGAATTAAATTTTGCACAGTTTGCAGATACTATCTTTGTTACTCATAGAGATAATGCAATAAGAAAAATATTTAGAACTTCAGCTACAGCTTTTGAAGTACAAGCATTTGCATTTGATACAGACGATTCAATAACTGTAAATAGTACAAATAAATCAAAACAACCTTTTTATAAATATGCTGATGGATCTATAAGTGTAACACTTTCAGCTCATGCAACAGGTGCAGGAAGAACATTAACTGCTTCAGCTAGTGCATTTACATCTGCTTATGTAAACACATATTTAGAAGTAAATAAAAAACAAGTTTTTGTAACAGGATTTACAAGTGCAACTGTATTAACAGTTACTGTTATTGAAGATACAGGAAGTGCTGGACCACATTTTGATTGGAAGGAACAAACAATATCAGCTATTAAAGGTTTTCCCCAAGCAGTTACATTTCATAATAATAGATTATGGTTAGGTGGAATTAAATCTAGACCTTCATCTGTACTAGCATCTACAATTTCAGAGTATTTTAATTTTGATACAGCAGCAGGTGAAGCTGATGAATCTATTGATTTAGATATTGCAGGTTCAGAAATTAATGAAGTAAGACATTTTTTATCTGGTAAAGACTTACAAGTATTTACAGATGGTGGAGAATATTACATACCTAGATCTAATGATAATACTATTACTCCTGGCAACATAGCTGTACTAAGACAAACACCATATGGAATTGGTAGAACTGCTCCAGTAATGTTTGATCAAGCAGCAGGGTTTGTGCAAAAAAATGGTAAATCAGTTAGAGAGTTTGTTTATTCAGATATAGAAGATGGATATAAATCTACATCAGTATCTATACTTGCAGAACATCTTATAGATAGTCCTAAACAAATAGCTATTATAAAAGGTAACTTTACAAGACCAGAACAATATGCATTGTTTTTAAATAGTGGTTCTGTACATAATGGATCTATAGCTTTGTTTCATTCAGTAAGAGATGAAAAAATTGCAGGATGGGGATTATGGTCAACAAAAACAAATGACTTCTTTCATTCTATTATAGCTCTTAATGAGTTTCTTGTAGTAGCTTGTAAAAGACAATTAAATGGTTCTACTGTTTATACTTTAGAAAAGTTTGCAGATGATGATAGTTTAACATTAGATTGTAGCTTAACATCTACTGTATCACAAAGAGGATCGCCTTTAGTTAAAGGAGGTTCACAGTCTGGATCTGTATTAATTACAGATGGTTTTACATCTAATCCATTAGTAAATGAAACATTTAGTATTGCAGGAAATGCTACTGTTTATACAATACAAGCAATAACAAATAATGGTGGAGGAACTTATACATTAAATTTAGATAAAACTTTAGCAGCAACTCCAGCAAATGATGCTGTTATTACTTTAATAAAAGTACATTTACATTCTGTAAATGGAATATATACTAATGAGTCAGTAAATTGTGTAGAAGGAAATAGTAGTCTTGGTGCGTTTACTGTGTCGGCATCTGATACTATTACTTTAACAAATCCTCACGCAACTGGGGTAAAGATAGGATTTAATTATACACCTGTGATAGAAACTATGCCAATTGATAAAGAATTACCAGAAGGTCCATTAACAGGACAACCAAGAAGAATTTCAAGAGCCATCATTGATATTAATTCTGCTTTAGATTTAACTGTAAAAGCTGCAGACAAGACTGCCAAATCTTTAGTAGTCCAACAAGTTAGTTTTACTGGTGGTTCTGACTTAACACCTGTTACAGAAAAAAAAGAATTTTTCTTTTTAGGTTATGATAAAAGTCCAACAGTAACATTATCTCAAGATGATCCATTACCTATTAAAGTATTAGGAATGAGTGTGGAGGTTATATTTGCATGAGTGCTGATCCAGTAACATTAGCTGTTATAAGTACAAGTATTCAAGCTGTAGGAACTTATAAAGGAATACAAGCTCAAAAAGCTGCAAACAAGGCAGCAATAAGATCTTACGAAGATGAGAAAAAGTTTAATGAACTTAAAGCAATACAAGATTCAAACAACGTAAGAGAAGAAGCAAAAAAGAAACAAAAAATTAATAGAGCTATTGTAGCAGGAGCAGGTTACAATGATGATAGTAGACATTTTTTATCTACTCAATCTGAAATAGATAGAATAGCTACAAAAGATATTGGCAATATAAGAATTAATATGATGAGAGGAAATCAAAAAATGGACACTATGATTTACACAACTAAAGTTATGGGTAAAGCACAAGAGTTTGGTGGTTATGCAAGTATAGCATCAGCAGGATTTAAAACAGCTGCTTACGCTAAACAATACAAAGCTGGTAACAACTCAAAAGGTCAATATGATTTAGATTATTTAAACAGAACAACTAATAAGGAAGATGATATTTAATGGCATTAAAACAAGGTAAAAGATTAGTAAATTTAAAATCAAGTGTAGCTGATAATATTGGTATACCTAAATATCCAACAACTAATATAGCAGCACAAATATCTAAACCTATTTCAGAAGCTATTGATTCTTTTAGAAAAATAGCTGAATCAGATGCTTCTGTACAATTTAAAACTTCTTTTAACAAAACATCTACAGAACATTATTTAAATTTAAAAAAGAAATTTGAATTTGATCCAGATGGTATGAAAAATGCTGTAGATGCATATGCTAAAAATACTATTGAAAATACTCCACGTGTATATAGAGATTATGCTACTAACATACTTGCACAAAAAAACTTAGCTAATTTAAATTATGCAGCTGCTAATCATAAAAATTTAAATACTAATATATCATTAGAAAACTGGCAAACTACAAGAACAGAAAATGAAAATTTATATGCAGACAATATGGATAACATTCAAAATGATTCAGATGTAGGATGGTTTACTATTAATAGTTATACAGCAAATACATCATTTAAAAACTTAAATGAATCTTATGGAACTGCTGAAAATAATCTAGTTAATACTAATAGATATAAAGGAACTCAACTTAAAAAAGATTTAGAAAAAGATTTAGAAAATCTTGAAACACTTAGAGTATATAACTTAATGGTTAAAGATACAGAAGATGGTAGCAAAGGAGATGCTTTAACTTATTTAAATAATTATGCTGCTGGAAAAGATTCAAGAAGTTTAACAGAAGATTTATTTGAAAATAAAAACGAAAGAAATAATCCTATATTTAAAAAATATCAAGCTCATATAACTAACGATTTTAATAGAGCAAAAATAGTTAAAGAAGTTATGGCTCTTTATCAAAGTTATAATGGAGATAAGATTAAAGGATTAAATGTTACTAAAGAATATAACTTAGATGGATTGCAAGAACCTGGACAAATTTTAAATGTAATTAATTTTGAAGATGCAAAGAATACTAATGCTGTTGAATATGTAATTAAGAATATGCCTAATGCAAAACCTAAAGATAGAAATGATGCAATTAAAATTGTAGAAGATCATATTCAAATACAACAATTAGTAAGTGATGCTAAGAATGGAACTAAAATAAGTTTTAGAGATATAGAGCAAAAAACATTATTTGGTAAAGCTATTTTAGCTAACAATGGAATTAATGATGAAAACATTACTGACATAACTAATCCAGACTTAGGTAAAGCTGTTAGTCTAATGGCTAGATATGATATAAAACCAGAAGCTATCATTAATAGATTAAATACTAAAGTAAATGTAGACTTTAATAATCCAGGACAAATAGAAATCTATAAAGAAAATCTTGGTTTATACAAATTTATAAAAGCTCAATATCCTGGTTTAACTTTAGAAAATTCTTTTATATATGAAGAAGGTTTAAAAATGGGAGCTACAGCTGTACAAGATGATAAGTCTTTAGGTTTTAGATTAAATGATATTGTAAAAGATGTTCCTAAATATAAAGAAAGAGAAAAAAAAATAAAAGATAATTTAGCATTATATACGCCAGAAGTTGTAGAACAAATTTCTGAAGTTATTAGTACATTAGATATTAATACAGATTCTTGGTGGGCTAAAAAATTTACTTTAAGTGAAAAAAATAAATATACAGATTTATTTCACAATAGTGGTACAAAATTATTACCTAATAAATCATCAACATTATTAACTCCACAAATAAAAGGTAAATTGTTAGACAATGCAATAACACATTTAACCAATATGGTTGGTAATAAAGATTTTGATTTAAATAGTGATGAAGGAAAAATTATGTTTCAACAATCTATTATTAAAGCTTTAGATTCTTTAAAAGATCAAGGTTTGACTGGAACAAAATTTAGTGGAAACAATCAAATTAAAATGGTGAAAAATGCATATGAAGATAAAATTGGAATACAAGATCAAGGTTTTGAAAATTCTATTATAGCTTATGGAGAATATTTAAATAACACTTTAACAGAAACACAAAAAAAAGAAAGATTTGGAACTGTATTAGCAGATGGTATTTTTAGTAAAGGAAAAATTCAAACTAATAATATTAGCAATATTATAAAAAAAGAAATAGATAATGGATTTGAAAATACTATTATAGAATTTGCAGGAACTTATAATGAGTTTGGACAACCAAATTATCATTTAAAAATAAATCATAATAATACTATTATCAATTTAACAGAAGGTACTAAATATTTTGATCCCACTGCATTTGCTGGAGTTAATAAAATTAGTGGTAAAAATGGAAGTAGAGATCAACTCATTCTTACTTTAGCTGAACAAAAATATGAAGCGTTTGAAAAAACTTTTGGTCATTTGCTAGATGGTAATTCTTGGTCAGAAAACTTTGCTAAATCAGTAGTTTATAAAACTATTAAAATGGGTATAGAAGCTAGTGATTATAAATGGTACCCAGATATTCCAGGATTAAATGATGTACCTACAGAAATGAAACCATTTGCATTTATATTTAAAACTTTAGGAATAGATGTAGATTTAAAACCTTACTATGATGAAGGTATTAAAATTAACAATGAAATAGATCAACACTTATCTATGGATGCACAGATAGAATCTGATGCTAGAATTAGTCCTAAAGATAAAAAAGTAGAATCTGTATTTCCTCCATACAAAACAAAATACACTAGACAAAATGCTAGTCTGTATTACAGAAAATATGCATATGATAATTATCAAAATACTTCTTTACCATTAACATTAAGAACAAATAATTATATGGCAGTTATGAAAACTGATTCATCTTGGGAAGGTGAAATAACTGATATTAATACTGGTAATCAAGCTGCGATTTTTGCTAGACCTCAAGATTCTATTAGAGCTAGTATAAGAGTTATGATTAACAACTCATCAATTATTAATAATAATACTACTAAAAGATATGGTGACACACCAACAATAGAAGAAATTTTAACAAGTTACGCAGAAAAAACAGAACCATACTTAAATGCTTTAGAAGCTAAAACTGATATGACAAGAGATACTGTAATTAATTTTTTAGATAATAATCAAATGCATGGACTAATTAAATTTATGATTGAACATGAAATGGGATCAGCAGCATTTAATAAATATTATCCTGCAAATAATCAAGTTTTCTTAGACTCTATGATCTTTGATGGATATGAACAAGGTATCAATTCTTACAAAGGTCAACTAGGAAAGATTAGATGATCCAATATCCTATTACACCAAATGAAGAACAAAAAATATTTGAAAAGGCTAATAAAACTGTAGAGTATAATTTAACTGATTTTGGAACAGGTTTTGCAGATGAAAATTTATTAGCTATTGGAGCTAATTATTTAATGGAAAACCAAGATTTTCCACCAGATGAAAACTATAATCCTAAAGAAGATCAACAACTTATACCTTATGCAGATAGTTATGATATGTTTATGTTTAGTAAAAGCCAAGCAGAAACAACATCAATAATTAATAAATTAAAAAATCAAGCAGAAACAAATTATGCTAGTCCTTGGTATCATTTAGGTAGAGTAACTGGAGCTTTTACAGATCCTTCAACTTTATTATTATTTACTAAATTAGGTAGTACAGCTAAATTATTTGGTACAGCATTTGCTGCTGAAGAAATAGCTAAACAACAATTTGATGTTACAAGAGAAGATTCTTATGTTCCTTGGACTGTAGCAGGTGGATATGGATTGCCATACATTTTAAATAAAATGGCTAAAGGAAATGTTGGTGCAGCAACACAACAAAAAATTATAGAAGGAGATAAAGCTATAAATACTATACCTAAAAGAATTGATCAAAAATTATATGAAGATGGAAAGTTTATTAATCCTACAGAAAAACCTCCAACACCAGGAAGTGTAGGAGCTGCTGCTAATGAAGAAAAAATAAGACCAACACCTAAACAAGAATTTGAAGGTGAAAGATTTGTTAAAAGTAATTTAGGAGTCTTTGGTGAAGATGGTCCTTGGACTAATGTATTTAGAACAACTAAAGCTATATCTAAAAATGCAAGAACAATGATTGCAGATATATTAGACACACCTTTACTTAAATTAAAAAACACTAAAGAGTATGGATTTAGATCTACTAATAGATCAATAGAAACAGAATTAAGAATGAGAGAAGTGGGAAACATAGAAGCTATGAAGGAAATCAAAGAACAATATATGTTAATGATTAAAAGAGTACAAGATGGAAAAGAATTTAAAACAGAGATTGGTGTTAACTTACATAATAGATTTAATGATAAAATGTCTTTAGCTGAGTTTGCAAGAGAAGTAACTAAAACAAGACTCAATGGTATGCAACATGATATTCCAGAAATAGCAGCTGCTGCTAGAGTAACACAACAAAAAGTATATGGTCCAATAGGACAAGAAGTACAAGATCTAGGTATTAGAAAACTTCCTATAGAAAGAGAAATAAAATTATGGAAATCTGTTTTAGATCAAATGGTAAAAAAAGGTGAAGGAACTAAAACATTTAGATCTAAAGTAGATGGTACACAAACTACATATTCAAGAACAGAAATAACAAATAAAATAGCAAAATTAGAAGACAGACTTAAAAGATCTAATAATCTAGTTAAAGATTATGTTAATATTATTTATAACAAATCTAGTATAGATGCTAACAAACCATTATTTAAACAAATAATTAAAGAAGATTTAATTAAACAAGGAAGATACATCAATGATAAAAAACTAACTAAATTAGTAGATGACTTATCAAATCATTTTCCTTTTATTAGATTTGAAAAAACTAAATACACTGATGATGTAAAAGATTTATTACTTGAAAGATATGTATTTAATAGACCTAGATATGCTAGATCTACAAGAGCTAGAGAATTAAATCTTTCAAAAGAAGCTCAATTAAAATTAATAGATAATGATTTTGTTGTTAGCGATATATTTTCTTTAATGAAAACATATTATAGACAAGTAACTCCAGACATTTTATTTACAAAAAAATATGGAGATCCTAATGGCTTAGGATATAAACTTATTGATGATGGAGCTGACTCTATGGCATCTCCAGGCTTAATGCAGGTAGCAGAAGAATATAATTTAAGAATATTTAAAGCTAATACTAAACAACAAAAACTTAAACTTGTTAAAGAAAAAAACCAAGTACTTGAAGATTTAGAAGCAGGTATAGAACTTGTTAGAGGTACATATGGTTTACCTGCTAATCCTCATGCTTGGACTTCTAGAGCTATGAGAACAATGAAACATTACAATGCTCTTACAATGCTTACAGGTTTTTTTGCAGCGACAGCTGACGTTGCTAGAATAGTTATGACTTCTGGTATTGAAAGAGGATTTAAAACACAATTTGAAATGTTATCAGATATGTTAGGAAAAAATGGTAGTCTTTTTAAAGCAGGTAAAAAAGAAGCTCAATCATTTGCTGAAGCAGTAGATATGATTACAGGACAAAGAGCTATGTTATTTTCTGATATTGGAGATATGTTTGGTATGACTTCTAAAATAGAAGGTATGATGGGTAAAGCAGCTAACTTTAATTTTATGTATGTAAACTTAATGTCTAGATGGACAGAGTTTATGAAAAGTGCTGCATCAGTTACTATTGGATCTAGAATTATAGAAGACTCTATTAAATGGAGTAAAGGTACTTTAGCAGATAAAAACAAAACTAAATTAGCAGCATCTGGAATTGATGAAGATACAGCTAGAAGAATAGCTAATTCATATGAACAACATGGAACTAAATTAAAATATAATTATATGGCTAATACTGCTGAATGGACTGATGACGCAGCTAAAAATGCTTTTGGTGGAGCTTTAAATAAAGATATAAATATTACTGTTGTTACTCCAGGAAAAGGAGATACTCCATTATTTATGAACTATGAGTTAGCTAGTACTATTGTACAGTTTAAAAAATTTGCAATGGCAGCAACACAAAGAATGTTAATGAGAGGTATGCAAGAAAAAGATTTAGATTTTTTATTTGGATCAATCTTATTAATGGGTACAGGTATGTTAGTTGATTCTGTTTATAGTACAATGAGATTTGATAAAGATTATAGTAAAATTCCTTTAAGTGTAAAACTTCTTAATGCATTTGACAGATCTGGATTAGGTGGAATTTATGTAGATGTTAATAGAGCAATAGAAGCTCTTACAGATAATAGAATAGGTATAAGACCATTAGTAGGTGCAGGAAGACCTTATGGGTCTTCTATGAAATCTAAAGTTGGTTTAATAGGTCCTTCGGCATCACAAATTTATAATATATTTGATATAATGTATGATGTTGGTGGAGGTAAATACAATCATTATACAGCACGTAATGTGCGTAGATTAATTCCATTTCAGAACGTATGGTATCTGGACTGGTTATTTGACGACATAGAAAAAGGATTACGCTAATGGCAATTAATATTTCTGATGTAGAACCACGAGTACAATATACTGCTACTTCTGGTCAAACATCTTTTACTGTAGGTTTTGAGTTTTTTACAAACACAGACTTAAAAGTATTTAATGGATCTTCACTATTAAGCTTTGCAGCTTCACCTAGTGATGCTACAGAATATTCTGTTACAGGAGCAGGTGTAACTGGTGGTGGATCAATTACATTGGGTGGTAGTGGAGCTACACTTAATGATATAATTACAATATCTAGAGATTTACCAATAGCTAGATCTACAGACTTTCCTACATCTGGAGCTTTTCAAATAGCTTCTCTTAATGATGAATTAGATAAATTAACAGCAATGGCTCAGCAATTAGAAAGAGATTTAAAATTTTCTCCTAGAGCTTCGGCAACAACAGCAAACACATTTAATATTACATTTCCTAACCTTGTTGCTAATAGAGTATTATCAGTTAACAGTTCAGGTAATGGTTTAGAGTTTTCACAAAATATAACAGACATAACTGCTCTTGCAGCAATTACTAGCGACATTACTGCTGTAAGCGCTATAGCTAGTGATATTGCAGCAGTAGAAAATATTAAAGCTAACATAACTACAGTAGCAAATGACGCTACTGATATTGGAGCTGTTGCAGCTAAAGCAACTGAAATAGGAAGATTGGGTACTGCTGATGCTGTAGCTGATATGGCATTATTAGGAACTTCAACTAATGTTACTAATATGGCTACCTTAGCTGCTAAAAATACTGAAATTGGTTTATTAGGAAATTCTGATGTTATAGCTGATATGGCTTTACTTGCAACATCTGATGTTATTTCAGATCTTAATACACTTGCTACAAGTGATATAGTAACTGATCTTGGTTTATTAGCGACTAGCGATTTTGTATCAGATTTAAATACATTAGCTACATCTGGTAATGTTACAGCTATTAGTAATGTAAGTGGTTCAATAGCAAGTGTTAATGAAGTAGCAACTAATCTTGGAAGTGTAAATGACTTTGCATCAAGATATAGAGTAGCTAGTTCTGATCCTTCTTCTAGTTTAGATGAAGGTGACTTAGCTTACAATACTACTGCTAATGTTTTAAAATATTATAATGGAAGTGCATGGATAACTATTGTTGCAGGATCTCTTACTGATCTTATACAAGATGGAACACCACAACTAGGTGGTGACTTAGATGTACAAACTAATTCAATTGTAACAACAAGTAATAGAAATGTTTTATTAGCTCCTAATGGTACAGGAGTTGTTGAAATAAAAGGAAATACTAATGGTGGAACAATACAACTTAATTGTGAAAATAATAGTCATGGTGTAAAATTACAATCTCCACCACATAGTGGAGGACAAAGCTATACAATAAAACTTCCAGCTACAAATATAACTGCTGGTAAATTTTTAAAAGTAGATTCAATAACTGGCTCAGGAGCAACAGCAGTAGGTCAATTATCTTTTGCAGATGTACCTGAACCAACATTACCAACAGTAGCAGATGTATCTCAAACTATTCCTCCAGCTACAGCTACAGATATAAATATTACAGGAACAAATTTTAGTGGAATACCAATAGTACAATTTGTTAAATCAAATGCACCAAATGCTGGTTCTATTACATCTTCTAATACAGTTAGTTTAACTAATGCTACAACACTTGCAGTAAACTGTACTTTAGCTACAGGAACTTATTATGTTAGAATAGAATTAGAAAATGGTAGAGCTGCAAGAAGTACAAATGCAATCTTAACTGCATCAACTGCACCTACATTTAGTACAGGAGCTGGTTCAATAGGAACTTTTGCTGGTAATTTTAGTGGAACATTATTTACAATTTCAGCGTCATCAGATAGTGCAATTACATTTGCAGAAACAACATCAGTTTTAGCTGGTGCAGGAGTAACATTAAATACTTCTACAGGTGCGTTGACGACTTCAGATTTTGGTGCTAGTTCAACTACACCAACTACATATACGTTTACATTAAGAATTACTGATGTAGAAGGTCAAACTATAACAAGAGAGTTTAGTATGACTTCTAGTTTTGGAGCAACAGGTGGAGGACAATTTAACTAATGGCTAATACAAGATTATCAAGAACAGTAGGAACACCAACTTTAAATACCAAATATACATTATCGTTTTGGCTTAAAAGAAGTAAATTATCATATTCAGAACCATTTGTATTTGATGGTAGAGCTGATGCTAGTAATAGATTTAAATTTGCATTTCAAGCTACAGATAGAATAGAATGTTGGAACTCTCATGGTGGTTCTAATACTTTTCAGATATTAACTAATAGAACATTTAAAGATGTTAATTCTTGGTATCATTTTGTTTTAGCAGTAGATACAACTCAAGGAACAGACACTAACAGAGTAAAATTATATGTTAATGGAGTTCAAGAAACTAGTTTAGCTACTAACAACTCTCCATCAATAAATGAAGCTAATAATGTTTTTAATGAAAGTGGAGCAGGAATAAGTGTAGGTGCTTATTATAATAATACTTATGGTTTTGATGGTTTATTATCTCATGTTCATTTTTGTGATGGACAACAATTAGCTCCAACAGTATTTGGTTCTACAGATAGTACAACTGGGGAATGGAAAATAAATACCTCTCCTAGTTTTACACTTGGAAATAATGGTTTTACAATTTTAAAAGACGGAAACACAATTACAGACCAATCGTCTAACTCTAACGACTTTTCATTAGCTAATGGTACACTAACTAAAACTGAAGATTGTCCTAGTAATGTTTTTTGTACTTTTAATCCTTTACTTGGTTTAACTGGTGCTGTTTTTTTTCAAGGTAATACTTATTTTTATAGATCATCAGGTGGAAATAACAGAACTATACCTGGAACTATAGGTGCATCTAGTGGAAAATATTATGCTGAATTTAAAGTAGGAGCATTAATGTATGCTGGAGTTTTACCTATTAATGGTTCAGATGTAGAAAAAACTCAAATAGGAACTAATAACCATTTAGGTCAGCATAGTGGTGGTTATAGTTTGGGTACTGGTCAAAATGGTGCTGTTACTTATAATGGTGGTTCACTAACAGCAAGTGGATATACTTGGTCAGGTACTGAAATAATACAAATAGCTTTAGATTTAGATAATAGTAAAGTTTTTATCGGTAAAAATAATGTTTGGGCAAATTCATCTAATCCTGAAAATAATACTGGTGGTTACTCTATTCAATCAGGATTAACTTATACATTTGGTTGCACAAATTCTAATGCAGATACTGCTTGTAATTTTGGAAATGGACATTTTCAATCTACTGCAATTTCATCTGCTGGAACTAATGCCTCAGGAAACGGAGTCTTCGAACTAAATGTACCTGCAGGTTATACTGCTCTATCAACGAAAGGATTAAACTTATAATGCCATACAGCACAATTAATAAATCTACAGATCATTTTAATGCTAAACTTTTTACAGGTAATGGTTCAACAAATGCTATTACAGGTATAGGTCATAAACCTGATCTTACTTGGTTGAAAAGTAGAAGTGGTGCTAATGATCACCAACTTTATGATATAGTAAGAGGAGTAACAAAATATTTAAGAGCTGAAAGTTCTGATTCACAAGGTACAGCTGCAACTGGGTTAACTGCTTTTAATACTGATGGTTATACTTTAGGAAGTGCTGGTACTACAAATGTTAATGGGGGAAGTATGGCTTCCTGGAATTGGAAAGCTGGGGGTAGTCAAGGTTCTTCAAATACAGATGGAACTATCAATACTTTATATACTTCTGCAAATACAGTATCAGGATTTTCTATATCTACATATACAGGTGTTGGTGATGTTGGTTCAAGAACTTTTGGACATGGATTAACTAAAGCTCCTGAAATAGTAATGATTAAAAATTTGAGTGCTAATGAAAATTGGGTAATAGGTAGTGATTATACTAACCCTTCTTTACCTTGGAAATATAAATTAACATTAGATAATAATGCTGCTAGAGCTGAAAGTGGTGCTTATTTTGCAGATACTGCACCAACTAATTCTTTAGTTACAATAGAAGGTAATGCTGGAGTTAATGGAAGTGGAAATACTTTAGTTGCATATTGTTTTCATAGTGTGGAGGGGTACAGTAAAATGGGTCAATACAAAGGAAACAATAATAATGATGGTCCATTTATTTATACAGGATTTAAACCAAAATTTATTTTAATACGACAAACTAATGATACTGGACAATGGAGAATGTACGACACATTAAGAGAAAGTTATGGTCAAGGAGATTTATTAAAATATTTAGCTTCTGAGGTAAGTTCTGCCGAAGCAACAACAAGTGATGGTGGTTTAGATATTTTATCTAATGGTTTTAAAATAAGAAGTTCAGGTGGAAACCATGACTTAAATGGAAACCAAGACCCATATCTTTATATGGCATTTGGTCAAACTCTAGTAGGAAGTAACAATGTACCAGCAACGGCAAGATAATGGTTAAAAAAAAACTTACACCTAAACAATTTAATGAATTAGCATCAGGTGTAAGACTTTCAGCTCATGAAAAAATTTGTGCTGAAAGAATGAATAACATTTTAAAATCTATTGAAAGACTTGAAAAAAAAGTAGAAGTATTAAGTGATCATGTTTCTACTGGAAAAGGAATAGTTAAAGTTCTTGTTATACTTGGTAGTTTAGCAGTAGGAATTTTAGGTTATTTTAACATTAGATGAAATTTGCATTAGCAATTTGGATTTGTTCTTTTACTAATGGAGAATGTTCTCCTAAAGTAAATATACCAGAATTATTTAATACATGGAATGAGTGCGTTGTAGAAGCTCATAGATTAAGCATAATTTTACCACACACAGTAGATGACATAAACCAATATAAGTTAGCAACAAAATTTAGTTGTAAGGAAATTTATGTTGAAGGGGCATAGGATAATAGTTGTTGGAGATGCACACGACAGTCCACATATAAAACAAGATCGTTTTAAATGGATGGGTCAATATATTAAATCTATTAAACCAGATTATATAATTCAAATAGGTGACTGGGCTTCTTTTGATAGCTTAAGTTTTTTTCAAAAAAATTCTACACAAGCAGGTAAACTTAAAGATGCTTACATGCAAGATATAGAATCTATGCGTAGATCTATAGATTTGTTAGATAAATATATAGACAATGATAGAATACCTAGACACTGTACTTTTGGTAATCACGAACAACGTGTTTATAGATTTGAAGAAAATATTCCAGAGATCCAGGGGATGATGAAAAAGGAGCTTCACGATTCTTTTTCTAGTCGTAATTGGAAATTTTCTCAGTACGGAGAATTTAAAAATATTGCAGGGGTATCATTTACACATTGTCCATTAAATATTATGGGCAAAGAATATGGTGGTAAAAACTGTGAGATACAAATAGCTAATGATGCAACTAACGATATTGTATTTGGACACACTCATAAATATAGAGATTGGAAAGCTCCAAAGATAGGTGATAAAAATTATGTAAGAATAGTTAACGTAGGTTGTGCGTTGCCTTTTAATCATGTAGAGGAGTATGCTAAATTAAATTTAACTGGTTGGTCTTGGGGTATGGTTGAACTCGGTATCTGGGATAATCATATACAAGAGAGTCAGTTTATTTCAATGGATAGATTGGAACAACAATATGGATTATAGTCAGTACCCAAATTTTTCTGAAGAAGAATTTAAGTGTTCACATTGTGGCAAAAATGAAATGCAAGAAGTTGCAGTAAAATTTTGTCAAGATTGGAGAGAGCATATAGATCAAGGTGTAAGTATTAACTCTGGTTATAGATGCAGCGAACATAATAATTCGGTATCTTCAACTGGTTCTAATGGACCACATACAACAGGTATGGCAGTTGACATAGGAACTAATACACAGCTTCAATATAAGCTTATAGACTTTGCATTACATTACGAACCAAAACCTACAGGTATTGGTATAGCTAAAAGTTTTACTCATCTTGATTGGTTAACACAAGACGTTGATCAAAAATATGTAGTTAGACCTAACGTATGGAAGTATTAATATGTGGTTAAATATTGCAGCTAAATTAGTGCCAGGAATGATTAAGACAGGGATGTCTATTGCAGCTAACAGAAGAAAAACAAAAGAACTAGAATCTGTTGCTGAACTTAAGTTAGCTGAAAAGATGGCTAATGGAGAAGTAGAATTTAAAAAAGCAGTAATTGATTCTCACAGGAATGATTGGAAAGATGAATTTTGTTTAATATTAATTTCAATACCTTTACTTTTATTAGCTTGGTCTGTATTTAGTGATGATCCTAATATACAAGCCAAAATAGATATTTTCTTCAACAAGTTTTCTAATTTACCAATGTTCTACCAAGCTCTTGTAGTTGGAGCTTTCAGTACAATACTTGGTATTAAAGGCGTTTCTACTTTTAAAAAAAAATGAAGATCTCTGATAATACTTCGGTATCAATGCCAGTTAAAAATATGTTAGGTATAATAGCAGCAGTTGCTATGGGTGTCTTTGCATATACAGAAGTTACTGCTAGACTTACATCACTTGAAACATCAAGAGAATTATTTGAAAATGATTTGCTTAAAAAATCTGAGCAAGTCCCGACTGATCAAGAACAACATTTTTTATTAGAAGATCTTTATAAGACTGTAGAAAAATTACAATCTACTCAAGAAATGAATATGACTAACAAAGTTAATATAGAATTTTTAAAACAACAATTAGAAAAAGCATTAGCTGATGTTGAAGATTTAAAAGATAAAGTTAGAAAGAATGGGAACGGACATTAATGGTTACAGAAATTATAGCATTACTTATGTTTATAGGACCAGACATTAAAGAGCATAGAATACAAGAGTCTATGTCTGTATGTCTTAAACATAAACGTGAAGCTACTAGACAGATAAAAGCTAACATAGATTATAAATGTATTAAATCTAAAGCAGAGCTTGAAATTAATATTGATGGATCTAAATCTATTAAATCACTTATCCTTGAATAGTGAAAAAGAAAACTTGGAATCGTTCTAAAGTAGTTTCTATAGATGTGGGTATCTGTAGATATTGTGGAGAAACTGTTAACAATCAAGAGAGCTTTGTCTGTTTTGCAGATAAAAGCACAGCTCATTATCAATGCATGAAAAAAGACGACTTAGAAAGCTCTGAGAAGCTCTACAATTAAGATTGTAGGTGTAATGCGACTCACCCTGCCTATAAGCTATAAAGCTTATGTACGTAGCTCTATGACAGTCTATTGCCTGTTTCTACAAAATGCTCTGATTCTACTTCAGCTAAAGCTCCTTGAAGTAAATCTATAACAAATTTTCTATTATTAAAGGATGATGCCATACTCATAATGTTAGATACTAAAGCTACTTGAGCTTCATCTACATTTAATCCTTTTAATAATTTAATTGTGAGTTGATCTGCAATGTCATCATATACATCTATGACATTTTTTTCTACAATTTTACGATCTTTAAAAACAGATTTTAGTTCTAAATAAGATTTCATAATATAAACCTATATAGTATTTCGGCAGCGAACACCTCACATAAAAAAAAGTAAGCACCAAGTAGAGTAAACCATGACAGGTATATAATACTATTAAACCTTACTGGACTACTTGATGCTTACTCACATGATCTTAATCAGCAGCAGGACTTTAGCTTTAAATTGTTAAGTCTAAGACTGAAATTATCAATTTAAATACAGGTTACTAGCTTACCTATTTGTCTAGAACAAATTCTATAAAAAACTAAGGGCGATTTCTCGCCCCTAGTTATACAACACTAGATGTTTATAAACCAACAAAGTCAAACAACTTTGTTAATAATACAACTGTTTATACCAACGAATTGGAGTAGGTGAGTTGCTTAACCTATTAAAACTGGCTATCAAAATCTGAATCTTGCTTAGGTCTATCCCCAGCTGCAGATTTAGATTTATCACCAACCATTCTAATACTACCTGTAAATCGAGGTACTACTACCTCTGTTACAATTCTGTTTTGATCATTAGAATCTTTATATTGTCTAGTTTCTAATTCACCTTCTACGTATAATTGTGTACCAGTCTTGGCATACTTTTCCATAGTTTCAGAAAGTCTTGGATCCCACACAACTACTTTGTGCCAGGTAGTTTTTTCTACCCATTCACCAGATTTATCTTTGTACTTTTTATTAGTAGCCAAAGATAGATTGGCAAAAGATTCGCCTTTCTTTGTTTGTTTAATTTCTGGGTCTGCTCCCAGTCTTCCTATCAACATTACTTTGTTTATCATTTAACTCCTTTGTGTTTATGACTTTGATATTACTTGGTGCTGCGAACTTAGCTTTCATTTCTTGAACATATTTGTTGTTATCAAATAAACCAAGAAACACATCAGCACTTACACCAAGATGACTAAATGCTTTTGTTAATGCATCAGTCATAGCTTTCTTCGGTGCTTCGTCATCTAGTCCACCATTCTTTTTATACAATGCTTGTACTGAAGATACTGGACCAAACTCATTCCAATATTTTTCATATAAGTATTTTACTTTAACTTCTGCAAAAACATTTTTGTCTGTGTAATGATACGATACTTCATACGACCATCCTTTACCTACTGGTCCAAACATACCAGTCATTACTTGTATTTGATACATAGGATCTATTGTTGTTAGTTCCTTGCCACCAAACTTCGTAAAAGCTTTTGTATATTTAGGATTAGTATTCTTTACTTGATCCCATATAAAAAAGTTTTTTTCATCACCTGTTCTCATTATATACCTTTCTCACTATATTGATTGTTAATGTGGTTCTTACTTACTATGTACACATAAGCTTTTCTACCACTATTGTTTTTACGCTTATCTGTTCTTTCTATTTTACCTTGCTTAAAAAGCTCAGTTACTCTAGGTCTTATTGTAAAGGAACTAAGAGATAGCAACTCAGCAACTTCATCAGCTGTAGCTCCTATAGATCCTTTATTAATAATTACATCAAATACTTTTCTTCTAATAGTATCTGCACCTTCCTTAATTAATTCAGCAGCTTCTATTGAAGTGTCAACATTACGACTGCCTGGAGAGTAAGGGTATGATTTGTCTACCATTATTATGTTCCTTTATTTGTGCATCAAAGTTATTAAAATCTACAAAATCTGGTGGAGCTATTTTGTTTTGTACCATATGCCAGAATAGAACTTCAGCAGCTGTAAGCTTTTCTTGAAACTCTTTATCTGGAAGTACTTCAACAAGTCCCCATTTTAGATTACCAAAAAACATTGATAGATACATTTTCTTAGCACCATATACCATCATGTAATGTTGGATCTGTGCTTTATATTTGTCTGCTGTTTTTACTTCATTACTAAATGCATTTGTATGTTTGCATTCTAATAAAGTATGTGGTTCTGAACAGACTCCATCTATATTACAATACATAAATGGATATACTTTAGATGTAATAAACACTTGTTCACCTACAACTTTAATACCAGTTTCTTGTTGAAACCATTTTATGTTTAGATCTTCTGTATGTATTCCCATCTGTACTGGTAATACTCTAGATAAATCTGGTCCTTCTACATCACCAATTTTTTCTAAATATAAATCATGCCAGTCACCATGATATAATCTGGTAGCATCACTACCACCAATGCCTTGTTTACGATCGAAGTCTTTTTTCATATATACATTCCCCATTTTATGTTAGTAAATAATACTCCAGGTGCATTACCTTCTTCATCAATAGAAGGTATTAATACCTGTCCATCATGTAAATGTAATGCTAATACATCTGGGTATTCTTTTTTATTCCAATAATATGTTTGAGGTTTAAAAGTTACTTTAGTAATTAATTTATTAGTTAAGTTTTTAATAGCAAACTCTTTTCTCTCATCCATTAAACACATTGCTTTTGTCTTCATATAATACTTCTATCCTTCCATTGTTTATGTAATAGCCACTAACCTTTTTTGACTTGTCTAAATATATTTCTAAAGTTGAGTCCCAAACGAGTGGCTTTTTTCTTTCGTATTTCTTCGTATTGTTTTTTCTTCTTTTCATTATGTTGTCTTCTTAATTTATCTAATTGCTTTAATGTAACTTGATCTAACTTACCTGCTAATAATTTAGTAGCAAATTCATTATAAATATTTTCATTAAATTCTATATTTTTGTAAAACTTTAATAACGACATATACCACAGTTGTTGTCTAACGTGATATGGTGTTACATCAAGAGGCTTCTTTATTTTCATGAGTTGATTCTTTCTCTAAACTTTGTAATGCTCCTTTAACTTTAGCTCTATCTACATCAAACTTCGTAAACATAGATTTCATTTTAGTTAAATAATGTATTGCATCTAAAAGTTCTTCAATCGTTTCATCTACCCATTCACCCATTGGTCTTTTATTATCTGCCATAGTTTTACCAAACTTCTCCATACCTTGTACGTGTCGTTTAACTATTAGTTCAACAACATTATTTACAATAGGATCATTTGTTATACTACTTGGATCTATATCTGGATTTACTGCCATATTATTTGTCCTTTTTTTTAATTATTATCTCTGCGTTTAGTGCTTCTGCCCAACAACAGAACAACCAACCACTAGGTTTTCTTATACCACACTCCCACTTTGAAACAAGACCCTTAGCTACTCCTAAAATTTCATCCATTTCTAATTGAGAAATAGATTTTTCTTTACGCAATTTTACAAATTGAGGGATTACTTGATTGTGAAACTGTAAACCTAATGCTTTATTTGACATACTTACTAGATATATAAATATTTCGGTAGCTGTCAACTATATATGGTGGGAAGGGGGAAATCCAACCCACCAACCACAGAGGTTATATGCTATGTGATTCTTCTTTCGCTACTGCTTGATTAAGTTCGGCAGCAGGTAAAAACTCTAAGATTGAAGTATCAAAGTAATTTGCAATCTTTATTAAATTATGAATTGGTACAGCATTTGTAGCTTTTTCATACTTTTGAATTTGTTGGAATGAAACAGAACAAACTCTAGCAAGTTCTGATTGTGTAACTAATCTATAAGATCTACCTAATTGACCAGCTATACGTCTTCTTTTTATTTGTTTACCAATATGTTGATAAATGTTTTCCATTATATATTTCCTTTCCTTCTACTTGCTTCTAATGATCTCCATACTTCTATGTTCATTTCAGCAGTTCTTCGTTTATTTCTAAGATTTAACAATTGTACATTTAAATTATGAATCTTGTTTATATGGTTTTTATAAACTGCAGACGCATAAAATCTTTCGGTAGCTTTAGCTACTGATTCTTCGGTAGCTGAAACATAAGCACCTTTAATATGCTTTAACATATCGTCACCATACGAAACCTCTGCTTGTGTTTTAGCAAAGGCTTCATCTGTTGAAGCGAGATACTGTAAGTACTCGTCTATCTTCATTATTTACTTTCTATTTGTAGAAATCCTTTAGGTGCTGCTACTGGTATACCAGAAGATTGAAATACTTGACCTAAATAATTCCAAGTTTCTTTTATATTGCTACCAGAATATAACACATTTTGAGCTTGTTCTTCAAGCAAATCTAAATCGTGTTTTACTTTAAACTTTGGTAGTTTTTCTACTGCTTTCTTTGTTTCTTGTTTACAAGCTGCAGATAATACACCTTCAACATCATCAAAATCTTTTATGTCTATATGCATTGTTTCTTTATAACTATCTTTCCATCCTCTAATAGATGACCAAGATTGTATTTTATCTACTAACTCTCTTTTCTTAGCTTGTCTAATTCCAGCTAATTTAGACTCATAAGATTCTTTTTGTTCTTGAAACTTTACAAGTTTTTGATCAGCTTCTTTGAACGCTTTTATTTGAGCTTTAATACCTAATCTCTCAACAAACTTTTTATAATTTTTATCAGTTTGTTTTTGAGTAGTAGATTCTATATCTGACTCAATAGTTTGTCTTCTATCTCTAAACTTACTTTTTATAAGTGTATCAAGATGAAGTAGTTCATTACTTCTTATTGGTTTCATATTTTTCCTTTGTTATTGTTATGCTACGTCTTTTCCGAATATATCTCTACAAGGATCCTTGTATATATTTCCAGAATTATTGTTTGGTTCTTCTGTTGTATGATAACCATCATCATCATATTCACCAGTTTCTGTATTTACAGTAATAGTACCACTGCAAGTATACTCTCCTGCAAAACTGTACCATTGATTAAGTCTTCCTTGATCTCCATAAACAGATCCTAAGAAGTCTTCGTCACCATAGTCTTCGTCATCTGATAGATTTAAAACTTTAGTCCAATCTACAGTACAAGGAACTGTTTTTGTTATTTTAGCTACAGTGCCTTCTGTTTCTTGTTTAAAGAAATTAACTTCTTCAAATGTTCCATCATCACCACCACCAGAATATGTAATTTCTAGTTTTGTAATACCAGCTTTATTTAAAGCTTTAATTACATCTGTTATTTTTCGTTCTTCACTCATAGTTTATGTTGTCCTTTCATCATCCATTTAGTTGCTTTGATTTGAATTGCCCAATCTTGAAAACTAGGAATCCATCCTAGATCTTCTTTGATATGTCTTTCGGCAATTAATCTGACAGGAACTTTTTTACCATCAGAATTTGTTATTGTTACACCAAACTCTTTTTCGGCAGCAAAACAACCTTCAGCGTGATGTCGTAATGCTCTATGAGTAAAATGTGCTACAATCTTTTTTGATTCGTCAAACCAGTTATGTATGGCTTGGTAATCTTCTGGTTTACCACCCCATTTTTTAACTGATGATAACGAATGATAATAACAGTTAGACATTAGTTTACCTTTCGTTTTATTAAATCATCAAATGCTTTGACAATTTCTTTATCATTTTTCATTTTGTTAAATGCTCTTATTAAATGAACAATATCCATATCTGCTATAGGAACGTGTTCAGCTTTAGATTCCGAATAATATGTTTCGTTAATCTGATCTTGCATATCACAAGGTATAGTTCTACCTGTTGCTTTACAGATCTTTAATAGAGTCTTTATGTTCATCTTTTACCTTTCTTACTATAGCTGCATGACCTACAATTTTATCGCCTGGCAATGACTGTCTATTAGTTCTTTTTTGCCATTCATACCAAGCTATTGTAGCTCTTTTGTTTGGATAAGTTAAAGTCATAGGATCACCTCTAGTTTTATATGAACCTTCTTCATCTATATGCATATCAAATGATCTATTAGATATTTCTGGATTATATCCTTTAACTATTTGTATTAAACTACATCCAATTAATTTATATAAATCATCAAATGTAGGTTTGTGTTTAAAAACGTGAAAGTCTTCATCACCATTATCTTTCCATAGTATTACGTTGTACATCTTCTTCCTTTGTTTTTGTTTTTGCTAATTTTAATATTGAAATTATTATATCTACAGCTGCACCTATTAAATATAATAACCATATTAAGCCACTTATTATGCCAACAAATATAAATTTCCAAAATTTAAAAAACTTCGGTATCATAGCAATTGTATTTGTGCGTAGACTTTCTATTTGAGATTTGATAACGGACATCATAATATACCTTTCATAGTTATATTTTTTCTTTCTAATTGTTATATAGCTCTCTCTTACGAGGGAGCTGTGTGCGTTGCTTATATCCCCACAGTGCAACGCAACTGTGTGTTTATGTAAGTATGTCAGGGAGGGATTAGATAACTAACCACTAAAACATACCACCTAGGATTCTATAAATCGTACAAAGCTATTATGTTTTTAATCTTTTTATGCAATGTGTATGCATCTATACTTTTAGTATTTTTATAAGCCAAAGCTTCTTGTTCTAGCATATACTGACGTATAACTTTATCTAAAACAAGAATATCTTCAGTACTTAGCTTGATATTGTGAAACTTTGTAATCATATCTAGCTTCCTCTGCTTTATCTTTATATTCGTCTATCTCTGATGGAGATTGAATACCAAGAGCAGTTATACTAGAAAGATACTCATCCCATTCTATTTTACATTCTGCATAATTGAATAGCAATGTATCTAGCTGTTCTTGTCTAAGTTTTTTGTTTGTTCCCATTTGTTCATCCTTTCAGTACGTTGATTGTCTAATTCGATACGGATGTTTTGATTAATTTGATTTATCATATCAATATTGTCTTTAGCCAATGTGATACCATACCCTATCATTATAGCAATTATTACTAACATTATAAATGACATATTATTTCCACCATGTTTGATTGTTACTAGATTGTTCTCTTTCAACCTTAACTACTTTGTAAGGTAAGTGAACAGTTTTAGGCATATACTTTGCAACAGCAAAACATAAACCTAATGTTATTCTTATTGGTAACATTATAGCAAACCAAATCCATTTGGCAGCTACGTTCATTAACCAATCTTGTAGTTTATTTAACATATTTGTTCCTTTCTTTTTGTTTAAGTTCCCATAATTTAACTTCGTAATGGCGATCCATTATTATAGAAACTACAAATAATAAAAAACCACTTATTAAAAAAGTTAACCCTATATATAATAAAGTGTTATACATTTTCTTTCCTTTCATTAGTTTTATTTAAAACAACATTACATTGAATAATGCAATTTAGTAGATACATCTCTACTCCAAAAGCTGGTAATGTTTTCTTCTTATTACTTCTGATTTCTTTATGTGCATCAGTTAACATCTTTTTAAGTTGTATTAGTTCTTTCATATATCTCCTATATTATTGATCTCGGCAGCAACTCCAGTGAGTTACAACGCCGATCATTTTTTTTGGTCTTGAACGATAAAAAAAACCCAGCGACCTGCTTTTGATCGCTGGGCTTAATAATTAGAAACTATTTCTTCATAGCTTCTTTAAGTCTAGCCAGATTGTATTCTTTCATCTGTGCTTGTTTTGTTACATCTTTTCCAGATGACTTAGCTCTTGGCATAAACTTTTTACCAAACGCTACTTCATATGTCAGAAGTAACTCATTAACTATCATCTCTGCTCTTTTGATGTTTAGATCCTGTGCATCTCGTCTGAATATTAGCTTATCTACATTCAGCATAGAAATCTCAGTACCTACATCTTCTCTCATAGCATTCTTCATAAGATCTCTTGTCTTATCAGAACTAGCTATGCATTGATCAAGATGTCTTTGAAAGCAACCGATTATACTATTAGCATTCCATTCTGCTAACATAGCCCAATCTTTCTGCTCTGCAAACGGCGTAATTACATTTTCGAAAAATGCTTTTACACCAGCTTTTATATCAACGGAATCCAATACTGTATCCATTGAATCTAATCTGCCGTCACTATAATCAGCAGAATCTACTTCACTAGCTAACATATATCTCCTTGGTTAGTTGATTTATTTCACTGTCTAATTCGATAACCTTATCGTGATTACCTTTTACAACAGCTTCTTCTCTTAAACTATATAGCTCATTGACTCTTATCTTATTACAGTCATCAACTATTAGTTCATAGTATTTTACATAGTCCATTATAACCTCCTTGTTAGATTAACTATCATCCAAGTGCCTAACGCACGGGGACAGGGGGTGCAGTCATCACGAGGCAAAGCTCAATGATACAGTGCGACACAGCGCACCCGTAGGGGTATCACCTTTAGGTGAGGCGCTGATGTCCCTAGCACTGTTCATTGAGGCAAACTCGTGATACAAGCACCGTTAACCCGTGTGTGTGGGGGGACCCATAGCAATATATAAGCGACTGTCCAAGCAAAGCTTGGTAAAGTAGGAGCTTATGGTTTACGAAGTAAAATTGCGTATGGGGTCAATAGCGTAGACGGATGTCTACTCCTTTAGGGGCGACTGGTAAGTCGCAACCATATATGGTATTGTGAGTTCGAAGAACAACTAAAGTGTCGTAATAATGCTTGACACCAGTAATTTAGGACACTACGTACTTATAGGAGTAGAATAATAAAGTTATATGAAAGATGATCTTACAGATAAGCAACGAGCATTAGTCGATACTATCGTATCAACAGGGTGTAGTATAACAGATGCTGCAGAAAAGGCAGGTTATTCAACACAAGTAAGTAAAGAGTCAGCGAGAGTAAGTGCTTCTCGCACACTACGTTTACCAAAGGTACAGAGTTATATGCAACAAGTAGTAGCACAGACTCTAGGCTTAGGCGCAGTAAGTGCGAGTAGGAAGATGATCGAGCTTTCATCAGGGGCAAGATCTGAGTATGTCCAACTAGAAGCATCTAGGGACATCCTTGATCGAGCAGGATTAAAAGCACCCGATCGAATAGCCCACAATATACAGGGGGATATTAAGATTAATATAGACTTATCTTGATAGGCGTTGGTATGCCACCACACCGTTAAGACTCGCAGAGTCGGAGGGTGGGGGCAAAACTCACCAGCTTTAGCTGACGAGGCGACTACCACAGACAACAGAGGTCAAAATAGTATTTCATGGCAAAGAAGTTTAAAGATAAAGTTACCCACGAAAGAATCCCCAAAGGTACGTCATTAGGAAGACATCCCAAAAAGTCTTCTATGAACAAACATAAAAGACGTACGTTTAAGAAGTATAATCGTCAAGGCAGCTAAGTGCGTTTATAATATTTTTTTTTAAGTATAGGTTCGCCTTTCCCAATAACAATAGGAGAAAGCATGAATTACAAAGTAAACATATGGCAAGGTGACAATTTCAAAAGAGAGATTGTATATTCTGCAAATAATGATATACAAGCAATACAGATGGCTTCAGCAGCAACACCAGATGGATGTAGATCTACATTTGAAGAAACAAACGAACAGGAGAAACAATGCCCTACGGTAAAGGAACCTATGGTTCAAAAAGAGGAAGACCAAGCAGTAGCTTAAAAGGTAAACAAAAGAATTTACCAGCTAAGCTAAAAAAAAAGATAATGGCAGCTAAGAAAAAAAAGTAATGGCTTCCAAAGAGGAAAAAAGACATATGGATGAGGTAGCTCAATTAGGATGCTATATTTGTAAAGCACCTGCTACCTTGCACCATATTAGAAACAATGGTTCTGGTAATGTAGGCATGGGTAGAAGATCTTCTCATTTTGAAGTTGTGCCTTTATGCTATGAGCATCATCAAGGTGGAACTGGGATTCATTTAGACAAAAAAAATTTTATTAAAAAATATGGTACAGAAAAAGAAATCCTTGAAGATGTACTATTACAAGTAAAGGCACAGAAATGTCGTTCATCCATACTATAAGTCAAAAAGACAGAACTAGATTAAGAACAATAGTTAAAAGAGTACATCTAAAAAATTACCCTACACATATGATAACAGATTATGAAGCTGATAAATTAGTAGAAGCTTTTGGTGAGGAAACAATTTATAATTTGTTAAAATCTAATGTTGGTGTAAATGTCGATTAATTTTAAATACAAACCAGAAGGTCAAACAATCAAAACCTTTATGAAGTCTGATGACTTCTTTAGAGGTATTAGAGGACCAGTAGGATCTGGCAAATCAGTATCTTGTTGTATAGAAATATTTAGACGAGCTTTACTTCAAAAAAAAAATGATAAAGGTGTTCGTAAATCTAGATGGGCAGTTATAAGAAATACAAATCCACAACTTAGAACTACAACAATTAAAACTTGGCTTGATTGGTTTCCAGAAGATGTATGGGGAAACTTTGCCTGGAGTGTTCCTTATACACATAGAATTATTAAGAATGATTTAGATATAGAAGTTATCTTCTTAGCTTTAGATAGACCAGAAGATGTAAAGAAATTATTATCTTTAGAGCTTACAGGTGTATGGGTTAATGAAGCTAGAGAATTACCTAAATCAATTATAGATGCGTGTACAATGAGGGTAGGAAGATTTCCTAGTATGAGAGAAGGTGGAGCTTCTTGGTATGGAGTAATAGCAGATACTAATGCTCCAGAAGAAGATCATTGGTGGGCAATTATGTCTGGTGATGTTCCAGTACCAGATCATATTTCAAGAGATGAAGCTCTGATGTTAGTCAAACCAGATAACTGGAGTTTTCATACTCAACCTCCTGCAATGAAGGAAATAAAAGAAAATGGAGTTACGACTAGATATGATCCAGCAGAACTCGCAGAAAACAAAAAAAATCTAACAGAAAAATATTACTCTAATATTATTAGAGGTAAAACAAAAGGTTGGATTGATGTTTATGTTTTAAATAAGCTTGGATCTATTGAAGAAGGTAAACCTGTATATCCAAACTTTAAAGAAGAATTGCATTCAGCAAAAGAACAATTAGAGCTTAATCCTAATCAACCTATATGGATAGGAGTTGACTTTGGATTAACACCTGCAGCTATCTTTGGACAAAGAACTGTTACAGGTAGATGGCATATTGTTAATGAACTTGTTTGTTTTGATATGGGTGTAATTAGATTCTCAGAACTATTAAGAAATGAACTTGCAAAATATTATAAAGGATATGAAGTTATGATCTATGGAGATCCTGCTGGAGATTTTAGATCTCAAACAGATGAAAGAACTCCATTCCAAATTATGAGGCAACAAGGTCTTAATGCATTACCTGCTCCATCAAATGATGTAGCTTTAAGAATAGAAGCTGTAGACGCAGCTCTATCTAGATTACTAGATGGTAAGCCTGGATTCTTAATAGATCGTAAATGTGTAAATTTAAAAAAAGGATTTAATGGTGGTTATCATTATAGAAGACTACAAGTATCTGGTGATAGATATGATGAGAAACCATTAAAGAATAGATACTCCCACGTGCATGATGCTTTACAATATTTAATGATGGGAGCTGGAGAAGGTAGAACCATACTAGCAGGTAAAGCTAGATCAACACCAACTATAGCTAAAAGAGATTTTGATGTATTTAAAACTAACAAACCAACTAAAAGGAAAGTATGGGATCTGTTCAAAAGGAATGGTTAGTATATTTTTACGAAGCAGATGAATATCCTTACCCAGATTGGTTACAGTTTTTAAAAAAAGGTTTTAAACATTGTGGAGCTATATCATATAATTCTAAACACGATTCTTGGATTCATCTAGAATATACTCATGCAGGTATTAGATTATCTCATTTAGATAAAAAAGAGCTAGAAGATATGTTGGATTATTTAAAACAATTCAAAGTATTAAGATGTCCAGTAAAAGATCAATGGCATCTTATTAGATTTAAAGATTTAACTTGTGTAGCATTTATGATGAGATTAATAGGATTCTATAAATGGTATATTATTACCCCTTATCAACTTTATTGTGCGTTGATTAAACAAGGATATAAGTCATTTTGGGAGTGATATGTCAAAACCTAAAAAAACAATACAAGAAATTATAGACGAAATGAGAGATCTTCATGATCAAGAAGATGATTTAATGCGTGAGATGGAAGCTGGATTTGGGTCTTTGACAACAGAAGATTTTAACGACATAGACGAACAGGAGGATTAATGGGAGGCATATTTAAAAAACCTGCACTACCAGCAAGAAATATGGATCTTGAAAATCGACTTGCTGCTGAAAGAGCTGCTGAAGAAAAAAGAAAAGCTGATGCTGAAAGAGAAGCTAAATCTTATTCTGAAAAAAAAGCTAAAGGTGTTATAGGAGCAAGATCTTTATTTTCAAAAGCAGGTGGTAGAGGTTTCTTTGGGTAATGGTAGCAAAAGTTTATCAAAATAAAAAAGGTGGACTTAATGCTAAAGGTAGAGCTTTCTTTAAAAGAACTGAAGGTTCTAATTTAAAAGCTCCAGTTAAAACTGGAACTAACCCAAGACGAGTTTCATTTGCAGCTAGATTTGCTGGAATGAAAGGACCAATGAAAGATAAGAATGGTAAACCCACAAGAAAAGCTTTAGCGTTAAAAGCTTGGGGATTTGGCAGTGTAGAAGCTGCTAGGAATTTTGCAAATAGACATAAGAAAAAAACATAATGTCTACTGCAAAAAAAACAAAACCTGCTTTATGGGCAAGAGCTAAAGCTCAAGCCAAAGCAAAAATGGGAGGGAAACACAGTGCTAGAGCTATGCAACTTGCTACAAAAATATATAAGAAAGCAGGTGGAGGCTATAGAGGCTCTAAGTCTTCATCCAACAAGCTTTCAAAATGGAGCAAACAAAAGTGGAGAACAAGCAGTGGTAAAAAGTCAGAAGGTAAAAGAAGGTATTTACCAGACAAGGCTTGGAAAAGTCTTAGCGCAAAAGAGAAAGCTGCGACTAATAGAAGTAAAGCACGTGGTAATAAAAAAGGCAAACAATTCGTTAAACAACCAAAAGGAATTGCTGCCAAAACAAAAAGATACAGAAAATGATTAAATTTATAAATAGATTAATTTCTAAAATTAAAGTAAAGATAGTAGAGATAAAAAATGCAATACGAAGATACAGAAAATAAAGCAATAGAAATACTTAAAAAGTATCAAGAAGCAGTGTCTGTAAAAGATCACTGGAGAGAAAAATTTGAAGAAGCTTATGAGTATTGTCTTCCTAACAGAGAATCATTTTATGATGAATCTCCAGGTCAAAAAAGAACAGATAAAATTTTTGATGAAACTGCAGTAGTAGGAGTACAAGAATTTGCTTCTAGATTACAAGCAGGTATTGTTCCTACATTTGCAAGATGGGCAGATTTTCAAGCTGGTGTAGAAATACCACCAGAACAAAAACCAGAAATTAATAAACAGTTAGATGCAATAACTGATTATGTATTTGAAGTATTACAAAACTCAAACTTCAATCAAGAGATACACGAATCTTTTATGGACTTAGCAGTAGGTACAGGATGTATGTTAGTTGAAGAAGGTGATGCAGTAAATCCAATTAAATTTACAGCAGTACCATTACCTAAGATATGTTTAATGAATGGACCAGATGGTAGAATAGATACTGTATATAGAAAGAGATCTGTTAAACCAGAACACATTAAAGTTTTATATCCTAAAGCTGTAATACCAGAAAACTTTGATCCATTAAGAATGAAAAAAGATTGTTCTATTATAGAAGCTGTTTATAAAATTTATGAAAATAATGTAGAGAAATATAAATACTGTGTAGTTATGGAAGAAGCTAAAGCAGTTATTCTTGAAGAAGAATATACAGGAGAAGGATCTAATCCTTATTTAGTATTTAGATGGAATAAAGCATCTGGTGAAGTTTATGGTAGAGGACCAATATTTAATGCAATGGGTGCTATTAAAACTTGTAATCTTACAATTGAATTAATATTACAAAATGCACAGATGTCGGTATCTGGTGTTTATACTTATGAAGATGATGGAGTTATAAATCCAGATAACATATCATTAGTTCCAGGATCTTTAATACCAGTAGCTCCAGGATCTAGAGGAATAAGTCCTATACCTGCAGCAGCTAATTTTGATGTAGCACAATTAGTATTAAATGATATGAGGCAAAATATTAAGAAAGCTTTATATATGGAAACTCTTGGAAGACCAGAAGGTACACCAATGACAGCAACAGAAGTTTCTGAAAGAATGGCAGATCTATCTAGACAGATAGGATCTTCTTTTGGTAGATTACAATCTGAACTTATATATCCATTATTAAAAAGAATAATTAGATTATTATCTAAACAAGGTAGAATAGATTTACCTAAAGTAAATGGTAGAGAAGTTAAAGTAGCAGCAAGATCTCCATTAGCTAAAGCACAACATATGCAAGACATATCAGATGTAAATAGATTTAATGAAATTATAGCTGGTACATTTGGACCACAAATGATTAATGTAATAGTTAATCAAAATGAAACTGCTAAATACTTAGCAGAAAAAATGAACTTACCAGAAAAACTAATTCGAGATGAAGAAGAACAACAACGGATAGTACAACAAATAAGCCAACTACAAACTTCTGCACCAGAAGGAGAAGTACCACAATAATGGGAAAAAACATGAAACACTATTTTCGAAATGGAAAAGAACATAAAGGTAGTAGTCATAAAATGCCAAACGGTAAACTACACAGTGGAGCTACACACGGCAAAACAAGTAAACCTTTATTTCATTTTGGAAAACTATCTACAGCTGCTAAAAAAATTGCGAGGTCGTAATGAGCTGGGATGGATTAAAAAATAAAAAACCAATACCAGCAAAATCAATAGACGGATATGTAAGAACTTCAGATAATGAAGTTAAACTTAATAAAGCTTTTGCTGCACTATTCAAAGGGGATGACGGAAAAGTTATCCTGGACTATATCAAATCGATAACTACCGAAGCAGTTGCAGGTCCAAACATTGATAGCAACCAGTTATTTCATTTAGAAGGAATGAGATTTCTTACAGGTATAATACAAACAAGAATAAAAAAAGGAGAACAAGATGGTAGATGATAATGCTACAAATACAGCACCAGTCACCACAGATGCACAAGAGCAACCTGCTAGTGATAAACCAGAATTTGTACAAGATAAATTTTGGAATGCTGATAGAAAAGAAGTTAACTTAGAAAATTTAGCTTCTAGTTATAATGCTCTTGAAAAAAAACTTGGATCAAGAACTGAAGATTTGTCTAAACAAATTAGAACAGATCTTGAACAAGAAAAGCTAGGTAAAACTCCAGAAGAATATAAAGTTAATCTTCCAGAGCTTCCAGAAAATGTAGACGTTTCTGTATCAGATGATATGGAAATAGTACAATGGTGGAAAGATACAGCTAAAAAAAATGGATTATCACAAGGTCAATTTGATGAAGGTGTAAATGCTTTTGTTAATAATGCCATGGCAACACTTCCAGATATAAATGGAGAGATGGAAAAGCTTGGTGATAATGCTAAAGAAAGAATAGAAGCAGGTGAGCTTTGGAGTAAAAAAAATTTATCTCCAGAATCTTACAGTACTTTTTCTTCTCTTGCAGCTACTGCTGATGGAGTTAAAGTTATTGAAGAAATAATGAAGCTTACTAAAGATAGCCCTATACCAACAACACCAACACAGGTATCAGTAACACCAAATGAAGATGATTTGAAATCTATGTTACAAGATCCTAGATATTGGGACTCAAGTAAAAGAGATCCTGGTTATGTTAAACGTGTAACAGAGCTGTATGAAAAAGCATACGAAAAGAAAAATTAAGTTTAAATTTAAAAAACTTAAAAGAGATCTACATTGGTTAGATGCAGTTTCTGAATCTGGTTGGGTATCTGAAGAAGATATGGAAGAACAAGAACCAGCTAAAGCTGTGTGTAACCAAATGTGGATATACAAAGAAACAAAAAAACACATCACATTATTCGGAACATATTCATATGATAAAAAAGGTAATTTAGAATTTGGAGAAGTAATTACTATTCCTAAGATATGGATTTAATTGTGCGTTGCTTATAATCGTTCTAAATTCTATTTTTCATCAAGACCTTAAAAATGTTCAATGATTGCCCTTAAGGACAACAATCCTCTGCATTAGTAAGACAATCGGATAATAACGTAACTTAACAACAAACAAAGGACAATAAAATGGCAACATCAATAACAAATGCCTTTATTACTCAGTTTGAAGCAGAAGTTCACATGGCTTACCAAAGAATGGGTTCTAAGTTAAAGAATC
>Ga0209535_1000319_pt1 | contig 33442 bp, 17 predicted proteins | sample LinPmetageLP28_FD_184041 | JGI IMG/M metagenome (GOLD analysis project Ga0209535, IMG submission 184041) | Marine viral communities from the Pacific Ocean - LP-28 (SPAdes) (version 2) | ecosystem: Environmental > Aquatic > Marine > Oceanic | place: Pacific Ocean | collected 2009-08-22
TGTTAGCATATGATTTATATGGAGATGCAAACCTTTGGTGGGTATTTTCACAACGAAACCCAAACCAGTTACAAGATCCTTTGGGAGATTTTGTCACAGGAACAACTATATATCTACCTCAGGAATCTACATTGAAATCAGTATTAGGAATCTAATATGACAAATCCTGCAGAATTAAATGCAAAAAGATTAACTCAACAACTTGAGATTAATAAACTAAAGCCAATAGTCAGTGATCTTGAAGCTGAAACTGAGAACGGTAAGTCATGGGATGATATTAGTTCGGATTGGAACAGTGCTAAAAGTAGAATAGACAGTACACGTAGCACATTACAGAATCTCAAAGGACAGAATTCTGGATTTAAAGGACAAACTGGGTATGTCAGTACTGAATCACAGTTAACAGTTAACATTGTTGAAACAAATGCATTAGGCTCACGGTTAACAACAGTTCAAACCACAGCATATAGTAATCAAAATATTAGCAATGTACGAAATAACGTAGCAAAAACTTCTTCAGGAGAAGAAGTATTAAATAATCAGATAGGTGCAATTGAAAATTCAAGATTTATAAGTCCAATTGCTGGCAATCGTCAACTATTTGATGATGTTACACAAGAAGTTAAGCCAGTTGTTGCCAGTCTAAACAAACCTACCAATGCACGTGTATCAACACTGAGTACATCTGCAGACGCACAACTTGGAGATGTAAAAGGTTCAGGTGCAGAAAGTACAGTTGGTGGTGCAGCACCAGTTCGAAATACTGTCCAGACCGGCGCCGCAAACCCAAACCAAAGAATTGATGATGATGCAACACAAAAGGTTAATAATAGTATTGGCAATGCGAGTCAAACAGTTGAAGGTAGAACTGAAATTGCCGCAGAGTTTTTACAAACTATTGTGCCAACTGCAAATCCGTTAGCAGGACTTGCCAGTCAAACATATACAATTTCAATTTATCTAATGGACAAAGATGAATTTAAACAGTTCTTATTCTCAGATAAAAAAACATTACCAACACAACAATTACTCATGTCAAGCGGTGGAGCACCAATTGGACAACGCAACAAATATTTTGATTTGGACTTCTACCCAGAGAATTTAGAGTTCAAAGCAATGATTGGAACACAGGCTACAGGTAGTCCTCATAACGTTGTAACCATGAGCTTTGAAGTGCTAGAACCACAAGGAATTACTTTTTTGGAAAGGTTGCGTCAAGCAGTATGGGATCACACAGGAGATCAAAGTAATACCATCAATGCACAAAATTACCTAATGGTAATTAGATTCTTTGGGTACGATGAGCAAGGCAACTTGGTTACGAAACAATCAAAGAAACAGAAAACTGGTACTGGTAGTGAAGAAGAAACCAGTGACCCAAATGCTTTAGTAGAGAAGTTTATTCCTTTTCAAATAGCAAACCTCAATTATAAGATAGCAACTGAAGCAGTAAATTACCAAATAAAATGTGTAATTCCTCAACTGAATGTTGGATACAGTACTGCACGAGGTACAATACCTTTTAATTTCCAATTAGCTGCTTCTGATGTACAATCATTGTTGAATGGTGATAGTGAATTAGCACCTATCACTCCAATAGTAACCACCAGAGCCAACGGAGGGCCTCCCAATCAAAATACAGTAGTTAATGACACAATAACTGCTGAACAACAACGTGCTGGTAAAATTGGACTTAAAGGAAGAACAGTTACTTCAGGCCTTGCTGACGCATTGAACAAACATCAACAAGCTCTGTGTACAGGAAAGAATGCTTTTAATTTTCCAGACAGGTATATCATTGAGCTTGAAGATGTTCCTGGTCTTAAAGACGCAAAAATGCGTATGGATGGAACGGTTGATAAAAGACGTGTCGACATGCAAAAAAATAGTGATCCTAATCAAAAACTAAATCAAAAGAAACAGAATTTTGATGCTGATTCTAGAAACTACAGTGTAAGTGCAGGAACACAAATTGTACAACTGATTGATCAGGTTATGAAAAATAGTACGTATGTCACTGCTCAACAAACTATTGCCTTTGATGAAATAACCAACAAAGAAATTATAAATGAAGCAGTAAAAACTGTACAATGGTATAAAATATCACAAACTGCAACGCCAATTCAATGGGACGATAAGCGGGGTGATTATAATTATGAGATAAAATTTAAGGTTAGTAGATATCAAATTAACTCACCCCGTTCTGAATACTTTCCAGCAGCCATGTATAGAGGTGTACACAAGTTGTACGAGTATTGGTTTACAGGAAAAAACACAGAACTAATGAATTTTGAAATTGATGTAAACACAAACTATCTTCAACCAATAGGCAATGACGGTAGGAATAAAAGTGTTAAAGGAAATGCACGTTTTGCTGAAAAGAAGTTTTTTCAAGCAAGTGCAGAAGAAAGTACACAAGGTGGAACCGGACAAAGCACAATGCCAGCGGCACAATTGGCATCAAGACTGTATGGTCCAGCAGATGTTGCCAAATGTGATTTTGAAATAGTTGGAGATCCAGACTGGATTACGCAAAGTGAAGTATTTTACAGTACTTCTAACTTAGCACCATTTGAGCCAGACGGAAGTTGTAACACAAGTTCCAGTGAAGTACTCGCTGAAATAAGATTTAACAGAGTGGTAGACTATGATTTAGCAACTGGCCTAACACCAGTGTTTAAGAATAACATGGCACAAAGTAATATCACAGGGGAAACCAACTTAGCCGAAGAAGCATTGGTTTTTAATATCATTGAAGTACGGAATACGTTTAAAGCAGGTAAGTTTACACAAACACTGAAAGGAGTTGCCAGAGATTTTGACACTGCAATTGATTCTCCTGCAATGAAGAAAGAAGAAAAAAATAAAATAGAACGCACTCCAAAACAGATACAAGAAGAAAAAGATGTGACTGAAAGTATATCTCCAAGAACAAGTAAACTGCCTGTAGGAAGTAGAGGAAGTGGAAAGTTTCTTGATACCCGCGGAACACAAAGTAATTCTACAGGAACTGGAGGAGAAACACGACGTCCAGATTACATAACTGGTAGTACTCGCCCAAGTGGACTTAGACCAGATACAACACCAACACCTTATAGTAGTACAACAGTGAATAACGAAACCACTGCTAAAATAGCCAAACAAGTAGATAAGAGTATAAATTATACTGACGAAACAATGGATACAACTGCAAATAATTGGTTACCTCCAGTCAAGCCAAAACCAGGTAGTAATACAGTTAGTGATGATGCTGGTAGCACAGTAGATCCTTGGGCGTCTTCTTTGTTAGCAAAGAAAAATAGGCTTGCTCGTGAAAGATCAAAAGCAAGAATAGACGCTGGTGCAAAAGTAGTAGGCACCACTGGCGGTGGTACAAGAGCATCAGACGCATTTAGATAGGAACTATAAATGGCAGAGAATTACTTTAGAAGTAAAGGTACACCGAGAGCTTATAAAATAGACAAAGGTGGAACACCAGCTCAAACTGGACCGTTCATAGGCGAAGTGACAAACAATGTTGACCCAACACGAGCAGGCAGATTACAAGTTTACATTGAGTATATTGCTGGTGATGATAGAAATAACAAAGATTTGTGGCGTACTGTAAGTTATATTACACCTTATTATGGACATACTCAACAAAGTGCTCCGCAACCAACAGGACCAGGAAGTTTTACAGGTAATAATCATGCCTATGGTTTTTGGGGAACTCCTCCTGATGTTGGAACAAAAGTTCTTTGTTTTTTTGCAAATGGAGATCCAACACAAGGATACTATCTTGGTATGCCTATTGAACCAGGACTTAACCATATGATGCCTGCAATAGGCTCCAGCGACAACTATGTTGATGATAGTGGCAGTCCTTACTATACTGGCAAGAAGAAATTACCAGTTGTTGAAATCAATAACGCTAATCCTCAAATTGCAGAAAATCCAAGGTTCTTTGATGAAACTAAACCAGTACACAGTGTTCTTGCTGGGCAACTTCTCAGTCAAGGAGTAATTGCTGATCCATTACTCGGACCTATTGGCTCAAATAGCCAAAGAGAATCTCCTTCAACTGTTGTTGGTATCAGTACTGCTGGAAGACCTATATATTCTGGAGGATTAACTGATGAACAGCTAATAGAAAAACTTAATAGTTCTACTTTACAAGCAAACGAAACAAACGTTATAGCACGTAAAGGTGGACATAGCATTGTATTGGACGACGGTAGTCAAACCAACGAAGATAATCTGGTACGGTTTAGAACCAGTGCTGGACATCAGATTATGATGAATGATACTCCAGATGGAAAAACAATTCATATTATGCATGCTAATGGGCAATCTTGGATTGAACTTGGTGAAGAAGGTACCATTGACATGTATGCGTCAAACAGTGTAAACATAAGAAGTGCCGGCGAACTAAATTTACATGCTGACAGAAATGTTAACATCAATAGCGAAAATGGAAGTATTAATATGCATGCCAAAGGCTCAATGAGTTTAGAAAGTTCTAGTCTAAATCTCACCGGAACCAACAGTCTGCTTGCCTACAGTAAAAGTATGATAGGTTTGAAAAGTGATAGCACGCTCATGCTAAAGAGTAATACAGGTAGTTGGGGAGCTGGAAGCGGACTTATCTTAGAAGCAGGATGTATCAAATTAAATTCAGGTGCAGCCAGTGACGTTCCTAAAGCACAAGAAATTCCAAAAAAACGTTTACCTGATACCAAGTTTGAAACAGATGTTGGATGGGTTCCAGAACCAGCAGCAATTGAGACAATTGTTACCAGAGCACCAACACACGAACCTTTTGCTGAACGAGGAAAAGGTATTAATGTATCAACCAGTTTGGTTAGTACTAGTGCAGAAGTTCCACTGGACGAGAAGACTGAAGAAGCAGTTAAAAAAGCAGAAACAACAGAAATTAGCAAAATTGACAAAGGCGATTACGAAGCACAATCTAGTGCAACTACTGGTGTTGGTAAAATTGCACCAGAAAAAGTTACTGGAATGGTAGCACAGTCAAGTAAGTTAGTAGAGCAAAAAGCAGATGAAATATCAAACAAGAATGGAGTTGGTAAGTTTGGCTTTGGTGCAGTTGAATTAGAGACTGCTGGATTTCTGAAACCTGGAACTGCAGACTTCTTCCTTAAAGATAGCACTGCTGATATTAGCACAGTGCTAGGAAGTGCAAGTGTGTGGAGTGGTAACCAAGGTATAAACGGAGTTAGCGATTTTTTAAACAATGAAGCAATACAAGATGTAACAAAAACTGATTTGTTTAACAAAGGATTAACCTCTCTGCAAAATGCAGGCATTGTTACCGGACTAGAAAATGAAGCCTCCCTTGCAGGATTAGTTAGTGGCGCAAGTAAATTTGGAGTTGATGCAGTTAAAAAATGGACAGAAGGCAGTGCTATACTTGGCGAAACCTTAGCAGGTTCATTTAGTGCAAAAATCACAAGCGGTGATATGGATGCACTAGTTAGAGGCGGGCAGTATGCAGTTAGTTTGACACAGGAAAAGATTAGTGATGCAGTGCAAGGGTTTTCGACAGGTACAGTTGGCGTTACTAGTACAAATATTAGAACCACAATTGATAGTGCAGTACAATCTGGTATATCAAATAAAAAAGTTAATGGAATTAGTACCTAGACTAGGACTATAAATACAGTATGGCAGAGATAATCGGATATAGCACAATAGACAGGTATAAAACATACACTGTTACAGATTTTGAAATAATAAAACAAGATCTATCCAACGCTTTAAACATACGTCAAGGTGAAGTGCCAGGGAGACCTGATGTTGGTACTATCATGTGGAGTTTTATATACGAACCACAAAATGCACAAACCTCGCAAGCAGTTATAAACGAAATACAGAGAGTTGTTGCACAAGATCCGAGAATTCAAGTAGCAGATATAAATGTGTTTTCGCAAGAAAATGGAATACTAGTTGAATTAGAGGTACAAACCATACAAGGACAAGATGCCCGGTTGCTAACAGTATTCTTTGATAATCAAACACAACGAGCCTCTCTGTCAGACGTGTAGTATAAACTACCCAGTTTATAATGTTCATAAATACTAGGTAAGGATAGATACACATGGCTAAAACTACAAGACAGACCAGTATATTTGGTGTTGAAGATTGGAAGAGAATCTACCAAACTTATCGTGAAGCAGACTTTCAGAGCTATGACTTTGAAACACTTCGCAAGAGCTTTATAGATTACATTCGCTTGTATTATCCAGAAAGTTTTAATGACTATATCGAGTCAAGTGAGTTTATTGCTCTGCTCGATGTTATGGCGTTTATGGGACAAGCAGGTAGTTTTAGAAATGACCTGAACACCAGAGAAAACTTCATTGATACTGCTGAACGAAGAGATAGCGTAGTACGTCTTGCTGAACTAGTAAGTTACACTCCAAAACGTAACACCGCAGCATCTGGTTTTTTAAAAGTACAAAGTATTAGCACCACAGAAGGTGTAATTGATTTTACCGGTGTAAACCTTTCAAATATCACAGTTAACTGGAACGATACCACTAATGCAAACTGGTTAGAACAATTTACAGTTATTGTTAATTCCTGTTTAGATAACACACAAAGATTTGGACGTCCAGGAAACTCACAGACAATACTTGGTGTGCAAACAGAAGAGTATGGTATCAATCTTATACAAGGGTTTCTACCTGTAATACCATTTACTAATACAGTGAATGGTACTACTATGTCATTCGAAGCAGTATGTGCCACATCGCAAGATCAAACATATTTGTACGAACCAGCACCTGCTCCAAACGGTGCATTTAATATACTTTACAGAAACGACAAACAAGGGTATGCCAGTGCTGACACAGGTTTCTTTTTCTTATTCAAGCAAGGCAGTTTACAAGACCTAGATTTTAATCTTGGAGAACGTATATCAAATAGAGTTGTAAATGTTAATATCGAAGGTATTAATAACGAAGACACATGGTTATATCAGCTAGACTCAGAGGGCAATATTCAAAACCAATGGACTCTTGTAGAAAACATTTATAGCGGAGCAGTTGAAGAATTAACTCCAGAACAACGTAGATATTTTACTACCACATCAAGAACTAACGACCAAATTAATTTAAACTTTGGCGATGGTGTGTTCAGTAGTATACCAGTTGGATCGTTTAGAACTTATGTAAGAGCATCAAATGGTTTAAGTTATATTATAAATCAAGATGAGATGCAAAATGTAACTATTTCAATTGGCTATGTGTCAAGGACTGGACGTAATGAAACACTTACGTTGACTTGTGCATTGACTCAACCAGTTAGCAATGCTGCCAATAGAGAAAACATTGACGACATTAAACAAAGAGCTCCTGCAAGATTCTATACACAAAACAGAATGGTTAACGGAGAAGACTACAACAATTTTCCATATACACTTTATTCAACTATAATCAAGTCCAAGGCAGTTAATCGTAGCTCAATTGGTACTAGTAGGTACTTGGATTTAGTTGATATCACTGGAAAATACTCAAGTACCAATATTTTTGCCAGTGATGGTATGATATACGAAAATACTGCTGTTCCAAGTTTTACTTTTACATTTATTGATCAAAACGATATTACAGATGTAATTGTAAATGAAGTTGAACCTGTACTAGCAAGCCGCGGTATGCAAGAGTTTTATTATGAAAACTTCATTCGACCAAGTCTTACAAGTTTAAATTTAAACTGGAGTCAGAGTACAACTGCAAACAATGAAACAACCGGTTATTTTAAATTTGTTTCAAGTGGTGCACCAGCACCAGTTGGACCACAAGCAAGTGACAACAAACAATATATTGCATTAGGCGGTTTAATTAAGTTTGTACCACCAGCAGGGCAATACTTCAATAAGTTTAACAGGTTAATTGCAGGATCTCCTACTCTTCCAGGAGATAAAATGGTATTATGGGCAACTGTAACTGCATTAGAACTTGATGGAACAAATCAAGGAGTCGGTAATAATGCAGATGGCACTGGACCTGTAACACTTAACAATTTTATTCCTACTAATGCAGTACCAACTGAAGTTATTCCAAACTTTATTACAGACTTACCAACTGCAATCGAAACCACAATTCGTGAAAACATTGAACTATATAGAAATTTTGGTTTAGGATATGATAATCTAACAGGCACTTGGTACGTAATTACAACAACTAATTTGAATTCAGCAACTACGTTTAGTCTTGCAAACGCACAAAGTACAACAGGAACTGGACAAGACAATTCCTGGTTAGTAGCATTTGAAACAGATGGAGTAACATATACTGTCAGTTCAAGAAGTTTGCAACGTTTTTGGGCCAGTGTGCTTGAAACAAGATTCTTCTATGATGGCACACAAAAAGTTTACGATCCTAAAACAGGAACGGTAATCAATGACTTTATCAACGTTTTAAAAACAAACAGCTTGCCAGATTCAAGTGCAACACTAAACAGTGATGAAATACTTGATATTATTGATCAACCTGTGGAAACAGATGGGTTTATTGATGACTTCCGTGTTAGAATATCATACAAAGATTCTGATAATGACGGTGTACCAGACAATCCAGATTATTTCCAAACTCTAGTTGATCCAACTGTGAATCCAAATAATAAAAGAATTTACCTACAACAAACAATTGATTTTGATAATCTTGAAAGATATCTTCCACTTGCAGACGGTGTTGTAAATGGCACACTAGCAACTGAAGCAGCGATTGAATTAGTTAAAAGTGAATACCCAGACAAGCAAGTATTTTATGCGTACACTGATGCAAAATTTTATCAACTAACAGTTGCTTATGATGGTCTTAGAACTATTGCACAGGTTACTGGTTATATAACATATGTTGGTCGACAAGGATTGTCCTTTCAATATAGACACAATGCACCGTTAAGTAGACGAATTGATCCAGGCACCACTAATATTATTGACATTTATCTTGTGACACAAGCATACTACATTGCATATCAAAATTATGTTACTGATTCAACAGGAACTGTACCAGAACCTGCACAACCAACAATTGATGAACTTACCACAAGTTATTCAACACTAGATCAATACAAAATGATCTCAGATAATATTATTTTAAACAGTGCAACCTTTAAACCATTATTTGGAACCAAAGCCGCAGTTGAACTAAGAGCAACACTCAAGTGTGTTAAGAATCCGTCAAGTACTGCAAGCGTTAGTGAAATTAAAAGTCAGGTTGTATCAGCTATGAATACGTACTTTACTATTGACAATTGGGACTTTGGAGACACATTCTTCTTCTCAGAACTAAGTGCTTACTTGCACGACCAATTAGGAAGTATTATTTCAACAGTGGTTCTTGTTCCAGTAGATCCATTAAAGTCATTTGGTGATTTATATGAAATTCGCAGCCAAGCAAATGAAATATTTGTAAATTCAGCCACAGTCAACGACGTTGAAGTAATTGACGCATTAACCAGTAGCCAACTGCGTACTGCATCAAACAGCGGAGTAGTATAAGTTATGGCTAAGAGAATTCGCTCAGAAGACTTTCTACCAGAAATATTTCAAACTGCTGCTAACAAGCAATTGCTTCGTAGTACTCTTGACCAACTTACACAAAACCCAAAATTAAAGCCAACTGAAGGTTATATTGGACGTAAGATTGGCCCTGGTGTTACTGCATCTGACAGTTATGTATTAGAACCAACTGCTAATAGAACCGATTATCAACTTGAACCTGGAGTGGTACAACTTAGACCAAATACCAATACTGTTTCAAATGCAATAACCTATCCAGGAATAATTGATAGTCTTGAGTTACAAGGTGCAGACGTTACACGTGATGATAGACTTTTTGATAGTGAGCATTATAGTTTTGATCCTTTTGTAGACTTTGACAAATATGTAAATTTTAGTCAGTATTACTGGGTGCCAGAAGGCCCAAATAGCGTTGATGTATTTGGAAATGCAATTCCAATTAGAGATACATTTGATGTTGCATATACCCAAGATGGTTATACTTTTTCAGGAGAACCAGGAGCATTACCTACATTAACATTTGTTCGTCAAGGCGAATATACATTTGATGTCAATGCAAGTGGTCATCCATTTTTCATACAAAGTGTCCCAGGAACATCAGGAGTACTTCCACAACAACCGAACCAAAGTTCGCGTGATGTACTAGGAGTAACAAACAATGGTGATGATGTTGGAACAGTTGTTTTTACTGTGCCAAATAAAACAGATCAAAACTTTTATTTTACACTAGCAGATATTGGATCAACAGATTTAGTCGAAGACACATTACAGTTCAATCAAATTAACAATGTGTTTGTTGATGTATTTTTAGAAGAGCATGGTGGCATTGACGGCATCACTGACTTACAAAACCGAACACTTATTATTACAACAGACACTGATACTGGTTGGGAAGTACTTACTCCTTTTGATGATACACTATTTGATCAGGACAATCCAGGAATACCAAACGCCGCATTTGACAACAGTGTTGCAATTGCAACTAATCCAGAGCGTTATGTGCAGTGGAGAATAAATTTTAACTATGCAGATCCTCTACGTCCTTTTATGGAACTTACAAAAGTACAAGATGTTGCAAACCTAAGCAAAACTAACATAGAATACGGAACTGAATATGCTGGTGTAACTATGTACAAGGATGCAGAAGGTGACTTTGTAAGACAACCATTGCTCACTGCAAATCTTGATATACTTTATTACCAAGATGGAAACGCTGAAGGAAATTTTGGTGTTATTCGTCTTGTTGAACAAGCAAATTCATCAGACCTTTTAATCGAAGACATTATTGGTAAAACAGTTTATACATCACCAAACGGTGTTGTTTTTACAAACGGACTTAAAGTACAATTTATTGGAAGTGTTGTTCCAACAAGTTATGAGAATAAAGAATACTATATCGAAGGAGTTGGTACTTCTATTGAACTTCTTCCAGTAACTGATTTTATTACTCCAGAAACATATACAATTTCAACCACTGTACCTTTCGACAGTACAGCGTTTGACGAAGGAAACTTTGACTCAACAAATAATGCTCCAACTGTACAAGATTATATGATAATAAACAGAGCCAGTATAGATCAAAATGCTTGGAGCAGAGGTAATAGATGGTTTCATATTGGTGTGCTAGAAGCAACTGCTATCTATAATAATATTGCTCTAGTAATAAACAATGATAATCGAGCTAAACGTCCAATACTTGAATTCAGAAAAAGTCTTAAACTTTTTAATTATGGAACACTAGCAACACCCGCAGTTGACATAATTGATTTTACTGAAACAGATGCATTTTCAAACATCAACGGCACAATTGGTTACAGTGTAGATGGTTATGATTTTGTTGCAGGATCAAGAGTAATTTTTGCAAACGATCTTGATGCAGAAGTGCGTAACAAGATTTACACAGTAAGTTTTGTAGATTTTGGAGATAGTAGTGTTGATGTGATAGACTTGCAACCAGCAAGTTTGACAACACCTGATATTCCAACCAATACAAATGTCATAGTAACATCAGGCATTACACTTCAAGGAAAATCATATTGGTTTAACGGAACAACCTGGATATCAGGACAGCAAAAAACTGGTGTAAATCAAGCACCACTATTTGATATATTTGATAGTAGTGGTTATAGTTTTAGCGATACAACAGTGTATCCAAGTACAACTTTTGCCGGAACTAAACTTTTTAGTTATGCAGTTGGCACAGGCACCACTGATAGCATAATTGATCAGCCGTTAAAATATCTAACTATTGCCAATGTTGGTGATATTGTTTTTGATAACAATTTATATGTCGACACATTTGTGTATGTCAACGGAACAGTTAGTGTTACAAAAAATATTGACACAGGAACAGTTAGACAGTATAATACTATAAGCACATTTGATAAGTTACTTGGATGGCAAACATCATTTGAAACAAACACACAACGACAGAGTTTTAATTTTGATTATAATGGAACTCCCTTGGTATTGGATATTGAGGTATTAAGCGATACATCAAAAATTCCAGTTAAGGTATTTGTTGAAGGACAGTTTGTTCTTCCAAACACATATACATATGCAACCAATAGTGATAATGTAACAGTAATTACTTTCAATCCTAATGTATTAGGACAACCTGATACAGTACCAGTTACTGGTGCTATTGTTGAAGCTCAAGTGCTCAGCAACAGTCCGAGCAGTATTGCATTTTATACTATTCCATCAAACCTAGAATCAAATGCTATGAATGAAAATAGCAAGGACTTTACACTAGGTACAGTGCGTACACATTATGAAAGTATTTGTCAAAATTTAGAAAACTTTACAGGTAAAATACACGGTAACAATAATGTAAGAGATTTAGGCAATGTTGTTCCTTATGGAGATCTAATACTCCAACAAAGTGCGCCAGTTACTATGATGACAAATTTCATCAATGGCAGAGACTATGAATTTTTCCGTGCTATAGAATTTAATAGTTCAGAATATAACAAGACTAAAAACAAGATTTTAGATTATGTTGCAAACAATGATTGGTCAGGAAAAACTACTGCACAGATACTTGATGCTACGCTATTGGGAATTAATGCAGGAAAAACTGAATCTAGTCCTTTTTATTGGACAGATGCAATTCCAAGTGGTAACACCTTTGAAACTACAACATACACAATAACACCAATTACAACCTATGTATTTGATACTCTTAACAGTTATGACTTAACCTCTGCAAACTACAAAGGTATATTAGTATATTATACTCCTAAGAGCACTGGTATACAAACTATACTTGTTGGAGACGGACATGAATACACTGTAGCAACCGATGGTCCAAGAATTACAATCAATAGTACAGAGATAACACTTAGCATTGGTGACATAATTACCATAAACGAATATGCTACAACTTACGGAAGTTATGTACCAGCAACTCCTAGTATGATGGGATTATATAGCATATATCGTCCGCAAGAATTCTTAGACAATACCTATGTAACACCAACAAATGTCATACAAGGACATGATGGTAGTTTAACTGTAGCATTTGAAAACGGTGATTTTAGAAATAATGTTTTATTAGAATTTGAAAAGAGAATTTTCAATAACATCAAAATAAATGAAGTCGAAAGATACGATCCACCACTTCAAGCAGTTGATGTTATCCCAGGACAGTTCAGAACAACTGATTACACTCTTACTGAAGTTAATAATATATTAAATGTTAGTTTCTTGGCGTGGGTTGGTGAGAATCGTGTTCCTTATAAAAATCAAACTTATATCAAAGACGACGCATTTACTTGGAATTATAGTCAAAGTGAAAACAGATTATCTGATGTTCCTCTATTAGGTTTCTGGAGAGGTATATATTTTGATCTCTATGATACTGATTCACCTCACACTCGTCCATGGGAAATGGTAGGACTAAGTGTAAAGCCAACTTGGTGGCAAACAACTTACGGACCAGCTCCATACACATCAGGTAATACTGTTCTATGGAATGACATGGCACAAGGTATTGTTGCATACCCAACTGGAAATGTGATAAGAACACAATATATTCGTCCTGAATTATTACAATGTATCCCAACTGATTCACAAGGAAATCTAGTACCTCCAATTGATAGTATTGTTGGTAGTTACGATGTAGACAGCTTTGAAAAATCGTGGGTAGCAGGAGACATGGGACCTACTGAAGATGCTTGGAGAAGAAGTAGTTACTACCCTTTTGCAATACAACGATTACTAGCATTAACAAAACCTGCACAGTATTTCTCACTATTTGCTGATAGAGATCTATGGAAATACAATACAGAATTCAACCAATACTTGTATAATAATAGATTCCGCATTGATCCAAGTGTGATAAGCGTGTATGGTAATGGAACAAGCAAAAACAGTTATATTAACTTTATTGTTGATTACAATAGAATCACAGGTTTAGATAGTACCACTGCACTAACAGCCACTCTAGCCAATATGGATATTCGATTGTGTTATCGAATGGCTGCATTTAGTGATCAAGGATACTTAAAAATATTTTCTGAAAAGTCGTCACCAAACAGTCTAAACAGTAGTTTGTTACTACCAGATGAAAGTTATCAACTATTTCTCTATCAGAATCCAAGTTTTGCTGAAGTACAATATTCAAGTGTTACAGTTCAAAGGACCAGTGGTGGATGGTCAGTGTCGGGTTATTCAACAGTAAAACCTTACTTTGAAATATTACAAAGTACCATTGCTGGAACTTTTAGTACCATAACAGTAAATGGAAACACAGTTCGTATTGCCGAAAGTTTTACAAAAAATGTAATTCAAGTTCCTTATGGTTATGTATTTGCAACTGCAAATGCAGTGGTTGATTTTTTAGTCAGTTACGGTCAGTTATTGACACAACAAGGACTAACCTTTGATACTACAGAGAATCAAGTTATTCTTGACTGGACACAAATGGCAAAGGAATTTCTATACTGGGTAGGACAGGATTGGATTGTAGGAAGTATTATCAATCTTAACCCTGCGGCAAATGTTTTGAAATTAGAAAAGCCAAACAGTGTTGTTGAAAGCCTGGCTAATGAAAATATCAACGATGTGATGTTAAACCAAAACTTTGGTCCGTTGCTTGGCAAAGATTATGCCGTTGAAAGACTTGGTAACGAACTGAAACTAATTGGAGTTAACAATCAAACATTTAGTTTGTTGTCAGCAAGGTTTACCTCATATGAACATATTATTGTATTTGATAACGTTAGTATCTTTAATGATTTGATATATCAACCAATAACTGGTGCAAGACAAAATAGATTATTATTAAATGGAAATACAGTTTTTGATTGGAATGGTACACTTGATGCACAAGGTTTCATTCTCAATCAAGATAATATAGAAGAATGGGTAGCAAATACTTCTTATACTAAAGGACAAATTGTACTTTATAAAAATGCATATTGGAGTGCAACAAGATTACTATCACCAAGTGAAACATTTGTTTTTGCTGATTGGATCAAGAGTGATTATGCACAAATACAAACAGGATTGTTGCCTAACCTTGCAACCAAAGCAGATAGCCTACGTGAAAATTATGATATACACACTGCCAACCTTGAGAAGGATTCAACACTACTAGGACTAGGACTTATTGGATTCCGTCCAAGGCAGTATATGCAAAACTTGAACCTAGATGATATTTCACAAGCTGGCTTGTACTCGCAGTTCTTAGGAACAAAAGGAACAATCACTGCCGCAGAAAATTTTACTAGTGCAAATCTTGGCAAAGAAGAAGCAGAGTATGAGATTTTTGAAAACTGGGCAATACAACGTGGTATCTATGGTGCAAATGCAAACAGAAGTTATTTTGAATTACGCACAGACGAAAGTAAATTATTAAGTAATCCAAGTACTATTGCAGTTATTGATCCGCAAGAGGTATCAACTGCTAATCAGACAGTATTAGTTGAAGATATTTGGAAACAAAGTTATAATATTACAAATAAAAATATTTTACCAACAGTTACAACAATTCCAGAAGATGTTAGCCTGCCGTCAGCTGGTTATGTAAACTATGACGATGTTGATATCAAAGTTTTTGATTATAACGATTTAACAAACATACTTGCTAATTTAGATACCATATCACTTGGTACAAATATTTGGGTAGCCAAAGCAAACTCATACGATTGGAATATATTTAGAACCAACCTAGTACCAGCTAGTGTGATATCAGTTATTGACAATCTAAATGAAACAAGTACTATAACATTTGATGTCAATCACGGCTTATCTGTTAACGATAGAATAATAATCAAGTACTTTAGTGCGGCAGTTGATGGTGCTTATATTGTTGGTACTGTTCCGGGGTTAAAAACTATAACACTAACACTTAGTCTTGCTGGTGAAACAGTGTCGGTAACAGGTGATGGTCGTGCATTTATTCTTGAAAGTGTACGTGTTGCACAAGCGAGTGATGTTGCTAATTTAAGTTTTGCAAATAATATTGTGCCAGGAAATCAAGCCTGGGTAGATAACAATGGAAATGACAAATGGACAGTTTTACAAAAAATCAATCCATTTTCTACACCAACTGACCTTGAAGCAACTACTCCGGTTATTAACGACTTATATGGTACAACAGTTTCACAAGGATTAAGAAATCAAGGTTTATTAATTGGAGCACCTGGGCATAATTCTAGTAAAGGTGGATTGTATGCACTAGGCAAGGATACCTCTGGTTCATATATACAAGTTGCTCTTATAGCACCCACTACAACAGGATTTGTAGGATTTGGAACTAGTCTCAGTGTTGGAAAATCTGATTGGGCAGTAGCCGGTGCTCCTGCTAGTGATACCAACAAAGGTTATGCACTAGCAGTTAACAGAAACAGTACAGATGGAACTTATACTCAACAACAATTGTTTAATACTGGTACCAATGATGCAGACAAGTTTGGAACAAGTGTAGCAATCAGTGCAGATGAACGTTGGATGTACATCGGTGCACCAGCAGACAACAAAGTATACGCCTACAGTAAAGTTGAAGTACAATCACAAAAGTTAGAATACACTGGAGATGGTTCTACAACTGCTTTTGTTATTGAACCAACTATTGTTGTTAATGCCAGTGATGCAACAGCAACTACACAAATTGGTGTCACAGTTAATAATATACCACAAACAGGAGGTGGAGTTGACTGGACTTTAAGCACTGTTAGTGGAGTTCAGAGAATAACATTTAATACTGCACTCAACCAAGGAGATGAGTTACGTATTATTAGACTACAGAGTGCTACGTATTTTCCATCAGTCTCAACCACAGACTTTAGTTTTAGTACATTGTTTACTGCTAGTGACATTTATTCATTTTCAGTGTATCATGACAATATTCTACTACGTCCATTCTTTGATTATACAATCGTAGGAACAGACGTTGTACTTGGTAGCGGAGTAACAGGAACAGTTCTTATATCAGCAAATACACATTGGGATTTTGTAAACACTTTCACGGCAGCAGGACTTGATGCAACTGACCAATTTGGTTACGATATTTCAACTACTACAGATGGCAGACAAGTTATTATTGGTACACCTGATGCAACCATTGGAACAAATACACTTGCTGGTGAAAGTTATATAATTGATAGAAGTGTTGAAAGATTTCAAGTTACCACTGCTTCTACCACAACACAAAACTTTACAGTAACAGAAACTCCAACTGCACCGATAGCAGTTACACTTAATGGAACGTTCCTGAATCCAACTGGGAATGCAAATGACGCACAGTTTAGTGTTGCAGGTAGTGTAGTTACAATAGGAACAACTGCCAATCCAGTAACATTACAAATTGGTGACATCATTGAAGTTGAAACAAACATTTTTAAAACCATACAACAATTTAATTCAACACTAAACGGTGCTAGTTATTACTTTGGTCAAACTGTAGATATATGTTCAACAAATTGTAGTGCATACATTGCTATGCCAAATGACAGTGTAGTTGTTCCAGAAGGTGGTAGTGTCGAGCGTTGGATAAATCAAAATAGATTATTTGGAACTATTACTGGAACTGTAGCAAACCCAGTGTTGACTGCAACTGACTCAATTAGAATCAACAACTATTACGTAACACTCACAGGCACAACTGTTGCTAGTTTAGTTACAGATATTACCACTGCTAATCTTCCAAACATCACTGCACAAAGCGTTGACGGTGCATTGCAGATTACATTGGAAAATGTTATTGCTGGTGAACAGTTCATTAAATTACAAGTAGCTCCAGGAGAAGGAACGGCATTTGCAGATCTTGGATTAACACCATGGGTATATGCACAAACAATTACAGCGCCAATTGCACAAGTATATGGACATTTTGGTACTAGTTTAAAGATTGATGACAGTGCAACTACATTGGTAGTTGGTGCTCCTGATGCTACTGCAAGTTTACCAACAACATTTGATACAGACACAACATATTTTGATTCAAGAAGCACAACAGTTATTGACCCATTGGATCAATCAGGAGTGGCTTACACCTATAATTACTTGAGTTCAGCAAATTCCAGTGCTACAAATCCAGGTAAGTTTGTATTTGGTCAACAGATTTATGATACAACTATGACAAGTCTAGATAAATTTGGTTCAGCAGTTGACTATTATGACGGCATATTATTAGTTGGTGCTCCAAATGACGATCTAAACGATAGCTCTGGCGATTTTGGCAGAGTAACTCAATTAACAAACACAAATAAAGAATCAGCATGGAAACCAATTTATACACAACAACCAATTGTTAATGCCTCATTGCTTAACAGTGTGTTTACATATAACAAAGGCACCAACGAAGTTACTACCTACTTAGATTTCATTGATCCTCTGCAAGGCAAGATATTAGGAGCAGCACAAGCAAATATTGATTACACAGGTGGTATTGATCCAGCAGCCTACAACACAGGAACTGTAAACAATTATGGTTCGCAGTGGACGACTACTCATCTAGGTGAAATGTGGTGGGACCTATCAACTGTACGTTTTATCGACTATCATCAAGATACTATCGAATACAAAGCACGTCGTTGGGGACAGTTGTTTGACGGATCGTCAGTAGACATTTATCAATGGACTAAAAATACAGTAGCACCAGCAGATTACACAGGCGAAGGCGAAGTTTACACTACTGAAAGTTATGTAATAACCAGCGAACTTGATAGTGCAGGCACATTTATTACCTATTATTACTATTGGGTTAAAGGGTTATTAGCAGTCAGTCCAAACAAAACCTTAAGCTCAGTTGGCATTGCACAATATATTTCTAATCCACGATCAAGTGGAATATCATATACCGCAGCTATCAGTCCAAGTACAATAAGTTTGTATAATTGTAGGAATTTATTTTCAGCAAAAGATACAATACTACATGTAGAATTTGACAAGATTGAAAACAACGATAACGTTCACAGTGAATATGATTTAATTACTGTTGGCAATGCAAAGAGTTTCTTAGGTGGTAACCTTTATAGAAAATTCTTAGATAGTTACTGTGGTGAAGACACCCTTGGTAATCTTGTACCAGATGCAACATTAAGCGTTGCAGACAAGTATGGTGTTAGTTTTCGTCCAAGACAAAGTTTCTTTATTAACAGATTTCTTGCACTTGAAAACTATATGGATCGTGCAAATAGGATAATGAAACTATATCCTATATCTGATAGCAAGAGTTTTAAATTGCTCAACAGTGAAGAACCAGAACCAACTTCAGCAAGTGGAGAATGGGACAAACGTTTATTAACCTACGCTGAACTTACATATCAAGACCTACGTCAAGTAGCAGTGGGTTACAAATATCTTATAGCAAGTGATAGTACACAAGAAGGATTGTGGACAATTTATACGGTACAAGCAGAACAAACACTGCTATTGTCAAGAGTACAAAACTACGATACAAAACTATACTGGAGTTACGTAGATTGGAATGGTACAAACGCAGATTTTACAACCTATAGTAGTGCAAATGCCAGCACTTATGATGTAAAGGTATACAGTGATCTATTAGCATTAACTGATGTAGCAGATGGAGTTTGGGCAACAGTAGAAGCAAACAGTTTTGGAAAGAAAGAAGTATATCAGTATAGCACAACAACCAGTGAATGGACAAGAGTTTTCTTAGAAGATGGTACTGTTGCAATTGATACTACTGTTTGGAATTATGCAGATGGTAACTTTGGCTTTGATGTTGAAGTTTTTGATGCACAACGTTTTTCACAAGCACCAAATATTGAAACAAGACAAATACTTAAAGCTCTAAACGAAGAAATATTTACTACTGATCTACAAAAATTTAGAAATGAACTGCTCATACTTACATTTGAATTTATAATGAGTGAGCAACCAGCTCCAGATTGGTTATTCAAAACAAGTTTAATTGATGTAAATCATAAAATACGTGACCTAATTGAATATCCAATTTATAGACGCGATAACCAAGACTTTGTTAGTGAGTATATTAACGAAGTGAAGCCGTATCATGTTCAAGTCAGAGAATTTAACTTGCGTTACGAAGGCGAAGATACGTACAACGGTAGCATAACAGACTTTGACTTACCGGCATACTATGATAGTCTTAGAGGACAGTTTGTATCACCTATATTAGATGATAGCGAAAATCCAAAATCATTAAGTGCAGTACCAAGCACTAGTGCAGTGTGGCAAACATTTCCATGGAGTCAATGGTATGACAACTATAAACTAGTAGTTAAGAGTGTAACGGTTCTGACATCAGGATCAGGTTACACAGTTGCACCTCAGGTGATTGTAACTGGTGATGCAACAACACAAGCAACCATGAGTGCAACTGTTAATACTGCTGGCGAAGTAATAAGAATAAACTTAGTAACTGCTGGTAGTGGTTATATAACAACACCAACCCTGACAATATCAGGTGGTAATGGCACAGGGGCTACTGCAATAGCAGTGTTGGAACCACAACAAGTACGTGATTTTACAACCACTATAGCATATGACAGAATAACATACACAAGTCAGGTTGTTGATTGGACTGCAAATACTGCATATACTGCAAATCAATTGGTACGTTTTCCTGTACCAACTGTTGGAGTAATTAATGCTTCTTTACCTCAAGTATACAATGTAACAACTAACTTCACAAGCGGAACTGCATTTGATCCAGACAACTATACTGTGGTTGATCCAGCTACATTAGATGGTGCAGATAGAACAATCGGATTGTACACACCCGAGGCAAACGAACCAGGACGTGAATTAGCACAAGTTATGTCTGGAATTGACTATCCAGGAGTACAAGTTGAAGGACCAAATTTTAATCAAAACACAGGTTTTGATGTTGGAAATTTTGATATTAATCCATATGACAACATAGATATTGGTCCAGAAGGATTACCAACATACGATCCAGGAATACTTGATGTTATATACGAAAGTCAATTTAGTGATACATACCTAGGTACAAGATCCACTGATATTAATATCGAAGGTGGCGGATTTATTGACACATACAGTTCACATGCTCCAGAAGAATTGATTCCTGGTAGTGAATTTGACACACTCGATTTGAAGGTTTACACTCGTCCAGGCAGTGATTGGAATGCAGATGGACACGGCTTTGACATTGCTACAATAAACGTAGTGTACAACGGCGCAGGAACCACATTAGACTTTACCAGTGCAATGTTACATCCATTTGGTATACAGGTGATAGATATTACCACTGGCATTGTTACACCTCCTTCTGCTTACACTATTGACTGGGTAAACAAAGTTGTAACACTTGGTGCAACCATGCCAAGTTCAGTAGGTAACAGTATCGCAGTAAAAGTTTATGGTATAGGCGGCGGTTCACAAATATACAAAGAAAGTATTGTTGGCACAGATGTTGTTAGCAATGTAGCAAGTATTCCTGTTGTGTTTTCTCAAATACATGAAATGGTTATTTTTGTTAACGGGGCAGTAATTACAGATTACACGTTTGCCGCAAGTGGTAGTTTTGCAACTGCAATAACATTTGATAGCACATATGGTGCAACTGATTGGATTACGTTTGTGGCACTAGGTACAACTACACCAACACAGTATTCATGGAGTACACCACTAGTACAATATATCATATACGATGGTTCTAGTTTACTTGATGCTCTTACAAATGAATTAGGTGGTACAAATCAAGCCAATATGGTTGTGACTCGAGAAGGGCAAAGACTTCGTCCACCAGAAGGTATCGAATACACAGGCGATGGTTCAAGCGCCGGTCCATATTATATAAGCACAACCGGTCTTAGCAATCAAGGATTGGTATCTGACAATGATATGCTAGTATATGTGGATAATGTAAAACAAACTCTTGCAGTTGATTATAATCTAAGTGCATGGGATGGATCAAGCGATAGATATATTGAATTTACTGTAGGTAGTATGCCTCCTGCTAATAGTGATATAAAGATTTTCACAACCACTGAAGCTGATTATATCTTGCTTGGCGATCAACTAGACCTACGTGTTAGTGCGGCTGCTAATGCACAGTTTGGAGTGTACACTTACAATGATACTGCTCAACAAAACATACTTACAAAAGTATTTGTTGGACCAACAACCGAAGGTGTTACAACTGGCGACGCTTTTGACGAGGTGCCTTTTGACAGTGCAGAGTTTGATAAAACAATTGGAACAACTATACAAACTAATAACTTTGCACTTGGTAGACTAGTAACAAGTCCTGAAAGACTCGTGGTTACACTTAATGGTTTCTATATTGAACAAACTGAATACAGTTTATCTACTGACGCAAATGATAAAACAACTTTAATCTTGGATAGAAGTATTTTAAACGCCGCTGATGTGTTAGCCGTAACAATGACAACGAATACAGTTGTACCTAACAGTTTGAATTTTAGAATTTTCCAGGACATGCTAGGAAATCAAAAGTTGTTGAGAATGAACACTAAAAATACAACACAACTTACACAAGATTTAACTGCTAGTGCAGATGTTATATATTTCCAAAATGTAAGCAAACTTAGTGAACCAAATCTAGGATCAAATATATTTGGTCAGGTAATGATTGGTGCAGAAAGAATTACATATAGAACAAGAGATACAGGCAACAACACAATTAGTGGATTGCGTAGAGGAGTAGCTGGCACAAGTGCAATGGCTCACAGTACAGGCACTATTGCAAGTGATATTGGTCCCGGAGAACAATTGCCTAGTGCATATCAACAGAGCACCACGACAGACAAAACAAATGTTGGTGATGGTACAACCACTAGATTTACAACAAGCATAACAGTACCAACTGGTTTAGACAGTACAGAACTTGCGGAATCAATTACAGTAACAGTTGCAGGAGCAGTGTTAGTTCCAGAAACTGATTACACAGTAACAGGCGTAGATACAACATCTACAGAAATAACATTAACTGTTGCTCCAGATCCTAATGTAGAAGTTTGGTTTAGCCAGGTAACTGCAAAGGTAATGTACGCACAAGGTACTAATACTGCAAGTAATGGAATTGCACTGCAAGATCAGACCACTGCAGCAGTATTATTCCTTAAGAGTTAAAACCCAGGTTAAGTAGTAAGGTAAATACAGTATGGAACAAGAAACAAACAATGAGGCCATAGTGGATCAAGAAGACGAAAAACGTCCAAATGAAGCAGGACAACTTGCTATAAGCGGGCATATCAAAATCTTTGACCCTAACAGCGGCGAAGTTATTGTTGACAAAAGAAATGCCATTCACTATGAAAATATTAGTGAAGCATTGGCAAACAGTTTGGCCAACAAAACAGTTGGACAAATTTACAGTATGGCTTTTGGCAATGGCGGTAGTAGTGTTGACCCAACTGGTGTTATCACATACTTGCCACCTAACACAACAGGACAAAACGCTAACCTGTATAATCCAACCTACTCAAAGGTAGTAGATGATAACAGTGCAAGTAACACTGATGCTAGTAGTAATAATTTAACTGTCACACATACCACTGGTAAGGTGTATACAGATATACTAGTCAGTTGTTTGTTAGACTATGGTGAACCATCAGGGCAACAGGCCTTTGATAACTCAACAGATTTTAACGGCGACTACGTATTTGACGAACTAGGATTAAAGACTTGGAACGGAAGTGCAACAGACCTTAGATTGATAACACATGTTATCTTTCATCCTGTTCAAAAATCACTGAATAGACAAATACAAATTGACTACACAGTGCGAATACAAACATTAACTAATCTTAGTGCAACATAAATACACTTAGAAAACGGAGTAAAACAAGATGTCATATACCATTAACCTAACAGATGGTACAATATTTGCAGTAGTTGCGGATGGTACTATTAACACAGATTCGAGCCAAACGCTAGTCGGAAAAAACTACGCTGGATACGGTGAGTTCATAAATGAAAACTATGTACGGTTGCTAGAAAATGCATCCAATACATCAGCGCCAGGAGCACCTTTAACAGGACAACTTTGGTGGGATAAAACAAACAACGTAATGAAAGTTTACAATGGTACAGTTTTTAAAGTTATATCGGCAGCAACTGCATCAGCATCTCAGCCATCTTCAAATGTAACAGGTGATTTATGGTTTGACACTACAAACGATCAGTTAAAAGCATATAATGGAAGTTCATTTATAACCATTGGTCCTGCATCAACAAGCGGTGAAGGAACATCAGGTGCTATTGTTACAACAATCACAGATAGTGCACCAGGTAGTGATCATGTTATTGTACAGATGTATGTTAACAATGTTATTGTTTCAATATTTTCAAAAGATGCAACGTTTACTCCAGCAGCATCTATATCAGGATTTGCAACAATTGGTCCAGGTTTGAACATGAGTACAACAGTAGCAAACGCAGTATTCAACGGAACCGCAACAAACGCTGATACATTAGACACATTAAATTCGACATCTTTTATGAGATCTGATGCAGCCACAAGCAACAATACAAGTATTAGTATTACAAGTGATACTGGATTGTATGTTGGCGGAGACAGTGATGCAAGAATATTTGTTAGTGGAACAGATGTATACCATAACAATCAAACACAAGACGGTGATATAATTTTTCAAGTCAACGATGGTGGTGTTACAACAACTGCTCTAACACTTGACGGTGCAACTGCTGACGCAGCCATTGCTAAAACACTTACAATTAATTCAGGCGACGCGGCCACTGCTTTATTAAATGGTGGTACAGCCGGCGTTGGAAATATTGGTACTGCTAGTTTTCCATTCAACATAGTTCATGCTAGAGCAACATCAGCAGAATATGCTGATATGGCTGAGCGTTTTCATGCAGATGCAGAATATGCCGCAGGAACAATTGTGGAACTAGGCGGTGTAAACGAAGTCACACTTTGCGTTGAAGAATTAAGTGAAAAAGTATTTGGTGTTGTGTCAACAAAGGCAGCCTACTTAATGAACGGCAGTGCTGGAACAAACGAAACACATCCACCAATTGCAATGACAGGAAGAGTTCCTGTTAACGTAATGGGATTTGTAACAAAAGGTGATAGACTAGTGAGTGCTGGAAATGGCGTAGCAAGGTCAGCAAACTTGGATGAGCTAACAAGTTTTAATGTAATTGGCCGTGCTCTAGAAAGCAAAACAGACGAAGGTCTTGGCAGTATAGAAGCGATTGTTAAGATAGCATAGTTACTATAAATACAAGCAGACACAAAAACCCAGCTATGGTGGAATCAACGACGTGGTGAAAACTAAGGTATAAACTGACTCGCAAGAGGACGCCGTAAACTATAGCGTAGAAATACTAATACAAAGGAAAAGATAAAGAAATGACATACTCATCAGGCAACACCATTGTAGACGACGACTACAATATTTTCGCTACAGGTAACGCCGCAGGTACAGGCGATCAATCAGTAGCCAATATTAACTCCATAATTGGACAAGGAAGTAACGAATTTGGATACGGGCAAGGAACTGAGATAACAGCAGTGGCTGCTGGCGCAGTTGTACAAGCAACAGACTGGGCTACCTTGTTAACAAGAAATACCACACTTGCAAACCACCAAGGAACAACAATTACATCAATTACAAATCCATCAACTGGTGATACGATTGCAGCATATGCGGCATTGAGTGCAAATGTCACTGCAACATTTAACGGAAAATTAAATGCTGCAGGTTCAGGATCAGATATCACACGTACTACTTCAACAACAACTAGTTGGAATACAAGTGCAGTACTGACACAAACAGTTACCTTTCCAAGTAGAGCTCAATTGAGATACTTTTTTAACGCAGGCGGAATGATTCGTTGTAGTTGGTCAAGGTCAGGTGGTACAACAAGTGATCAAAACACTTCATGGACTAACACACTTACTGCTGCTGGAACAATCGCTCTCACAAGTGATGGAGCATCAAAAACTATTGCAGGTACATCCTACACAGGAATAACAAAAATTGGTGGATCAGGTACAAACCAAATATTATTAACAACAAATGGAATATATGATATATCTTCTACACCAACAATACAATTTAAACAAATTCCACCTACAGGATATGGCGATAACGAAATTGAATATTATATGAGTATTCCAAACGATGGAACAGTGCTTACAATAAAAACAGACTTGTCAGATGATTATACTCCACCAGATCCTGGATCACCAGATTTAGTTGATGGTACACTAACGCAGACTTTAGTAGTACGACCACCAAGTACAACTTATTTGTCAGATTCATGGGGAACTCCAGTAATAAGTTCTAACAGTTGGGTACAGTCATAATAATTGGCTAACAAATACTATAAACCCTAGTTTTTATTAACTAGGGTTTTTTTGTGACTAAGTAAAAATATGAACACAGAAAACCTCATTAAAAAAATAAGAACTAGATTTGATCACCAACAGGCAAGAATTGTACTGCGTGAAACATATCAAGCCAAAATGCTTTTTGCACACAATGGCGGTATGTGGCGAGCTTCTCCAGAATTAATAATGTTGTGCAGTGCATGCTCAGGAGAAGTGGTATTAGAAGATCACTACAATACTCCAGTCAGTGTAGACATTGACGAACTCAAACAACTAGCAATGCAACTTTGGCAAGAACAAATGAACGCTTGGCAATCAGAATACAACGAAATTTCCAAAAACAGATGACTATAGGTGCTTTACTTTTTGCATTTGATAGTGAGATTAAGTATACCAAACTTGCTATTGAATGTGCAAAACGCATAAAAAAATATTTAGATATACCAGTGAGTTTAGTAACAGATATTAATATAGAAACTGATATATTTGATCAACAAATTATTGTAGAAAAACCCAGTGATACAAACAAAAAATATCATTTTGATCTAGGAGGATCATCAGCATGGTATAACTTTGGAAGAAACAGTGCAATAGATCACACACCATATGATAGAACACTACTAGTTGACACAGACTACATGGTAAACAGTGCAGACTTATCAACTATGCTAGAATGTTCACAACCATTTCTTGCTCATAGATCAGTTCAAGAGGTGTTTAAAAATAAAAAACGCATAGATAGATTTGGCACTAAAAATACACAAATGTGGTGGGCAACTGTGATTATATTTGATAAAAGCACATTCTCGCAAGATGTATTTGCAGTATGGAAGATGGTGGAACAAAACTATCGTCACTATTCGAATATCTTTGGTTTTGATCCAAGAAAATTTCGCAATGATTTTGCACTTAGCATTTCATTGTTGCTTTGCAATGGAAATACTATTCCAACACAGTGTGATATTCCATGGCCTTTGTTTAATGTAGACCCAGACATCAAAGTAGAACTACTAGATAATAAATGGTGGATAGAACACACAACAAGGCGTATATGTATAGAACATCACGATTTACACGTCATGGGAAAAACCTATCTGGAGAACTTGTATGCAGTATGAAGCAGACAGAGGATACCTCATAGTAGGTAGTGAAGATTATATTGCATGTGCAGAAACGCTTGCAAAGAGTTTGAGGCACTGGCATCCTGATGTGAACATTTGTTTGCTCACTGATGTTGAATATAGTAATACACTGTTTGATTATGTAAAACAGTTTCCTTATGGTAATACTGGTGGCTGGACGACTGATTGGCAAGTGTTTGATGCTAGTCCTTTTCATGAAACAGTAAAATTGGAAGCAGACATGGTAGTAAGCGGACCAGTTGATCATTGGTGGAACCTATATCGCACCAAACCAGTTTGGATATCAACGGGTTGTAGAAACTATCATAACACCACATCGAATAATCGTCGTTATAGAAAAATATTTGATAGAAACAATTTACCTGATGTATACAATGCGATAACTTACTGGAGAATGAGTCGTGAAGCTAAGGAATTTTTTACTACTGTAAGACATTTGTTTGAGTCTTGGAATGAAATTAAAGTAAACATACAAGGTGCTCAAAATGAAAACCCAAACACTGATTTGATCTATGCATTGTGTGCAGATGAATTTGTTACTCCAGACGTAGGTCCACAGATTGTACATATGAAACCAGATATATTAGGAACCAGTGCATCTGATTGGAACAAAGAATTAATATGGGAAATAGTTAATGGTGTAATACGTATCAACGGGCATAACCAACATGGGTTTGTGCATTATCATCAAAAGTATCTAGCCAAGAAACTAGGAGAGTGTTATGATAAATCCTGATGAATTTAATCAACTGTTTGCAAATATAGTTAAACCAAAAAAACCGGTTGACATCAACTACAGACTATACTATAATAAAGAAACAGGTAAACCTTTACAGTTTACAATAGATGAGCAAATTGGTGATTATATTGTAATAACAAAACAACAGTATGCTGAGAGTCGTTATGATAGTGTGGTTATTAATGGAAAATTAACCACAGTAAATAATGCAGTACGTTGGTCTAAATTAGTTCCAAGCAATGAAGGAGTAGCCTGTGCAGTTAACAATGTAATGATTGTTGATCGTGATAGTTCAACTAAGTGGAAAATTAAAACCCACGACGCTGAGTAAATATAGTTTTAGAGGAAACTATTATGATAAAATTTCTTATACCTATATTTGTAATTCTTTTTGCATACAACGCACAAGCACAAACACCGCCACCTAAAGATGGTTCTAAAACACAACTATTGTTAAACATGCAGGTACCATGCAGTGAACAAGGCATTGATTATCTTTCAGATATAGTAAACAAGCATGGCGAACAAGAGTTCGCAAGTGGAGTAGTAAAAATCAAGCCATTGATGCAACCTGATATGGTTACTGTTGATTTGCTTATGTATGTAAATCCTAAAACCAGTACATTTACAATTTTCAGTTATCAAAAAGTTGGTGACTATAACGTTGCCTGCGTAATTGCTGGTGGTAATAAGTTTACACCATTCTCAGGAGAATATAGAAAGAATGATTGACGTTGCTGATTTAGATTGCATATACTTGAGCTACGACGAACCTCAAAAAGAAGAGTTCTGGATTAAGATACGCAACATGGTGCCATGGGCTAAACGTGTAGACGGTGTACATGGATCAGATGCGGCTCACAAAGCGGCTGCTGATGCCAGCGATACTGAACGTTTTATCTTGATCGATGGTGATAATTTGCCACAAGAAAGTTTTTTTAACGAAACAATTGAATACAAAGATGAACACTATGAACAAGCAGTGTATCGTTGGAGAGCAAGGAACAACGTCAATGGACTGATGTATGGCAATGGCGGAATCAGTAGTTGGACTAAAACATTTGTACAGAATATGCGTACACACGAAGCAAGTGCGGGTGCTGATGACACTGATATAGAATTTTGCTTTGATGATCTGTACTGGCCAATGTACAACTGCTATTCAACAACATACCCAGATGGCAGTGAAAAGCATGCGTTCCGTGCTGGTTTTAGAGAAGGCGTAAAAATGTGCCTCAATAGAGGAACTAAACCTAGTGCAAGTGACTTTAGAGAAAGTGTACACAATAGAAACTTGGATCATTTGACCATATGGCACAATGTAGGTAGTGATACAGAACATGGCTTGTGGGCAATAGCAGGTGCAAGGCTTGGTACATGGAAAACAATGATGAGTAGTTGGGATTATAAAGAAGTACAGGATTTTGCAAAGTTGGATGCTATCTGGGAAGATGTAAAACATTTACCACCCGGTGAGCTAACAAATTTAAAAGCAAATGACCTCAGTCGATCATTAGCACTGCCAATGAATATCTACACACCTGTACAAAGTAAGTTTTTTAAACATCATTACCGTAGTAATTGGCATAATAAAAATATTATGACAAAGGAAATTGACATAATTAAGATGCAAGAGGGATGGTAAAATGATTGAAGCAGTTAAACTAGATTACGATTATGATATATTTACAAGTGCAGATTATAGTGTGCATAGTGGAAGTTGTATTAGTCACCAAGTACATGAACTAACAGATATACATGAACGTTTTGGCGGGTTTCCTGACAGTTACGACTTAGGTAACACACTTATTAGACAACTATGGTGGACCAGAGAGCAAGTTGACTTTGAGAAACTAGGCAAGCAATTTGGCATTGAAGTTATAACTGTAAGCAGCATACTTCAACCTCCAGGCAATATGATTCCAGTACATAGAGATACTTTCTTTCAGATTAAGAAAGCACATCCTAATGATACTAGATTAAAAGTAAGAGCAAATATTTACTTGCAAGACTGGGCTATTGGTGAGTTTCTGCAATATGAAAAAGAGGAGGAATGGCATAATTCAACACACTGGAAAGCTGGTGAAGGTTGGATATGGGATAGCAAGCACTTACACTTGAGTGCCAATGCAGGCATGAGAGACAAGTACACATTACAAGTAAGCGGTTTTTATAACAGATAATGCAGGTAAGTTTAATATTATTTCCTGTGGGTGCAGGTGGAAATTTTATGTCAAGGGTGTTTAGTTTAGATGAAACTACTGTACCAATTGGCGGGTACCAAGAAGGTACAAACTTTCTTAACGTACAAGATCGTTACAACAGATATCATTATGATCAGGTTTTAGAAAATACAGGCCAAGACTACAATAAGTTACTAAAAAGCGGACTCACAAAATGGGTTGACTATGAACTAAACCACATGTATTTTCCGCTAACGTTTGGTATGGAAAAACTTGCTAAACTTAATCAACACATTGTCGAACCATTGCACTTGTGGCATCTTGAAGACAAGATGCAATTATTTGGCAAAGACGATCTTATTAAAATATACTATGTAGATTGTACAGATGTTGAAGAATGGGTGTATCGGCAGGCAATTACAAAAGGCGGAATGGCAGGCAGTACCATTGCAGATATATCTATTGGATGTAACGCACTACACCAATATGCAAATGAAAAAAAGTTGCAGAGTATTCAATTAAAAAGCATCTTATACGACTTTGAAACAGAATACCCTCGTGTGTGCAAAATCATTGGTATTCAGGCACACAAGCAGTATGCGAAACAAATTTTTGACTCCTGGAAACAAACATGGCAGTAAATTAGGAAATGATTGAGGTAGTTACAAGCAATACTCAAATCTGGAATATCAACGACGTATGTTCTAAAATTACTGAAGCAATGGTTACGGACCAAGACATATTAATTGATCTATTCCCTGAAGGACCGGACATCAGCGAAACAGTGCTCGACACACTTATACCTGAATTAGCAAACAAATATCATTATGATACAAAACGTATAACGGTTGTTACTGCAAACCAAGTGCAAACACACAATGTATTTCAAATTGAATACGGTTCACTAATGCACTTACAAAAAAATTCACTTGAGTACGAATATAACTATACTAAAAATATTTGTAAACATTTTGGTATCTTTATTGGTCGTAGCAATGGTCCAAGACTAGACTTAGCAAGTCATCTATACTACGAATTTCAAGATAAAAGTTGTATTTCATATCACTATAGTTTATCAAGTGAGTATCATAGAAGTAATATAGGACTTGAGGAGCTGATTACTGATTTTAATCAGTTAGACGTAAGTGTACCAGCACGTTTTTTGAAACACTGTCCTATTGTTGAATCAACAATAGAACCAGTAGTAAATATAGATCTAAATCCGGCACAGCAATTATTAGAAAATGATAATGAAAAATTTTTAGCAAACTATTGTAACTTTTTGGTTGAAATTGTGTGTGAAACATGTTATAATGGTAACACATTTTTTCCAACAGAGAAGACCTGGAGGCCAATGCTATTAGAAACACCATTTATTGTACAAGGACCGCAGTGGTATCTACAAAGACTACGAGACCTGGGTTTTCAAACATTTGATCGTTGGTGGGACGAAGGATATAGTGAAGACCCTGCTAACTGGCAAAATACTGAAATAAAAAAAGTGATTAACTCAGTAAGTGAATTATCTCTAGAAAAATTACAAGAAATGTATACTGAAATGAAACCAGTGTTAGCACACAACAAGAAACGTTTTTTAGAGCTAACAAGCAAAGATTTTGATATTTTTAAAAATGACAAACACTAAACAAAATAAAGGCGATGGCGTTGATGAGAATTTTAAAAGTGATTTTCTTACTGATGCTGAGCAAGCACAACTGAAATTAGACACAGTGTCTCCTAGCATGTGCTTGGCTAAATGGAAGCAACTGAGTTTGCATTTAACAACAGGTATGAACAACAGTTGTTATCATCCACCTTTGCATAGAGCAGATGCTGAAGCAATTAAATCTAATCCTGGTGCATTGCACAACACAGAACACAAAAAGCAACAACGTAAAATGATGCTAGAAGGAACACGCCCGCCAGAGTGTAGTTATTGTTGGGCTATGGAAGACAACGACAAACTCAGTGACAGACACTATCGTTCAGGCGAGCCCTGGGCAATGAAGGACTTCGAAACTATAAAAAATGCACAGTGGGACCAAGATATAACTCCAAGTTATGTCGAAGTAGACTTTAACAGTGCTTGTAATCTTAGTTGTAGTTATTGTTCGCCACAGTATAGCAGTAGTTGGATGAAAGAAACTACACGCGAAGGTGCATGGCCGACATCAACACCGCACAACGACCCAAGTCATTTTGTAGGCGAAAGACGCCCTATACCTGCAAGAGAACACAATCCTTATGTTGAAGCATTTTGGAAATGGTGGCCTACACTTTATCCAGAACTTGAACATTTTAGAATGACTGGCGGCGAACCAATGATGGATAAGAATACGTACCGTGTATTTGATTATGTGTTAATGAATCCAAGTCCAAAACTACACCTAAGCACAACTTCAAACTTCAGCGTTGAAGAAAAACTTTGGCAACGCTACAAAGGCTATGTTACTATGCTATGTGAAGTCCCTGATCGTGTTGAACACTTTATGCAGTATGTAAGCCTGGACGGTATGTTTGAACCAGCAGAATACATGCGACACGGTTTAGACTTTAATCTGCTTTGGGATAGAGTAAACCAGTTTCTAAACGATATACCAGAACGCAATAGTATAACATTTATTATTACAATGAACAACCTCAGTCTTACTTCATTACAAAAACTTTTTACAGGCATACTTGGATTGCGACAAATTTATAGTAATACGTATCAACGTGTTTGGTTTGATACCCCCGTGTTACGTACACCTACTTGGCAGAGTATGCAAATACTTCCAGAGAGTTATGTCCATGAACTTGAAGTAATTAAAACTTGGATGAATGCGAATTTAGAAACAGAAGCTACACGTTTTAAAGGTTTCAAGGATTATGAAGTAGCACGGTTAGACAGAGACATTGCTTGGATGCGTGATGGACAAAAACTAGATCCTGCATACATTAACAAAAACAAAGCAGACTTTTATCGTTTTTTCAATGAACACGATAGACGTAGGGATACGGACTTTTTAAAAACTTTTCCTGAAATGTCCACCTGGTGGGCCGAGTGTAAATATCTAGCCG
>Ga0209535_1000320_pt1 | contig 33383 bp, 41 predicted proteins | sample LinPmetageLP28_FD_184041 | JGI IMG/M metagenome (GOLD analysis project Ga0209535, IMG submission 184041) | Marine viral communities from the Pacific Ocean - LP-28 (SPAdes) (version 2) | ecosystem: Environmental > Aquatic > Marine > Oceanic | place: Pacific Ocean | collected 2009-08-22
GATCGTACCATAAGTTTTTTGAAGAATTATACTTAGAAATTAGCGAAAATGCAATCGACCAAATTGCAGAATATATTAGAACACTAGACACTTACACACCTGGATCTTTTGAAAGATTCGCAGAGCTAAGTGTTATTCAAGGACAACTTAAAGTACCGCGAGCAATGATAATGATGGAAGAACTGCTTGAGGACAACTACAAATTAGAGGCAATACTCAAACAATCATTTGAATCTGCACAGGCAGAGAAAAACAGAGGAATAGAAAATTTTATTGCTGAGCGTTTGGATGCTCATGCAAAACACAGATGGATGCTGAAAAGTTTTTTAAAAGAGAGTAGAGAGTAATGGACGATAATAGTTTTGCAAGCCTAGTAGGTAAACTTAATCAAATAGACGCAGGGCGTAAGCCACACGAACGACAATTTAAACCTAGTGACACACAGATCAAAGAAGGTATGAAACAAAATGATATGTCAAGTATCTTAGAAAGCATGTACCGTGATACCCCATTCGAAAGTGCAAAACAAGTAAGTACCAAAGAGTTCAAGCCAGGTTACAAGCCAAAGCAATTACCAGCAGACTATAAAATGCCTAGTGTAGGCCCAGTGTTAGGCACAACAAAAGATTTAAAAAATCCTACCAAAGGGTATCTTGTAGGTGAAGACGATGCTGATAATATAGTAAAAAAAATTGAAGCAGACGGAGAATTTTTTGACAACATCGACTATGCAGACAAAATTGAAATGGATTCTGATGGTGTTGATATTGATATCAAGGACTATGACAAAAACGAATATGACCAAGAAGGTGCAAATGCAAAAGACCATCTTGCAAGAGCCGCTGATGCCGCTCTTGAATTACAAGGTATATTAGATGATGACGAAAATCTACCTGAATGGGTGCAAGGAAAAATTATCAAAGCACTTGACTACTTAGACATTTCAAGAGACTACATGAAGCAAGAGCTTGGTGAATATGCTCCCCATTCAGGAGCAGAAGAATCATGGGATGGTGTAAATCCAACAACTGCTCAAACTGCTGGAACAACTAATCCTGGTTATGAAGGTCCAGTTGCACCTGAAGGCGAAAAAAATCCAACACAGTTAACTAAAGTTACTAAAGAAGATAGCATTGGCAAAAAGAAATCTATTATGGATTACTTAGGTGATATTGAAAAAGCACACAATGAAGAAATGTTATCAGAACCAGTAAAAACTTTTAAAACAGATGATGGCAAAGAATTAAAAATACACGGCAATGAAGATGACGGTTACCGTGTAAAAGTTAACGACAAAGAATCAAAAAAATCTTTTGGAAAACTTGAAGATGCAGTTTTAGCATGTGAAACTTTTGTGCAAAGAACCAAAGATTATGCAAGTGAGAAGTAAAAGGAAAAACCAATGAAAATTAATGAAGTTGCAATGCAAGAAGCTACACCAAACTATGAAGTGGATCCACAACAGTCGAGGTTGAGTGCTATTGCAGTAAAACTTATGGATAAATCACAGGAAACTAGTGATGTAAATCTTGGTATAGCACTTGCAAGAGTTGCCACCCATTTACAAGATTACGGCAGTTCATTTGGTGCTAGAAGTATACCGCAGTTGTTAGATATTGTAAACGGCGAAGGTGAGTACGCAGACCCAGATATGCCACAGGATAACAAGAATCCTATAAAGGTTACTAAAGAAAGCCTTATGAAGATGATGGCATATGGCCAGAAGATGGTTGACAAAGAAGGCACTGTACAACCAGATCTCAAAGAAGATGATATTGCTGATTATGAAAAAGTAAATGCAAGAAAAATGCGTAAACGTCTAACAGATCTACGTTTTGACGTAGCAGATATTGAAAGCAATATCAGTGAACTTAGGCATTTAGACAACGGTGACTTAACAGATCAAGTTAGCACAATGATGAAATATTCAGCAGGCTTGTACTCAGTACTAGGCAGAGCAATGAAGATTGTACCTGTGTATGAAGGCGAAATGAACGAAGCTATTCCAACCAGTGAATTTGATTATGATTTAAAAAAGTTTTACGACAAAGTAATGGAACTTGAAGACGAAAACCAACACGGTGAAGTAGCTGAAATGCTTGTAAATCTGTATGGTACAAGTCCAGAATCAATGGTTATACGTGGTATTAACGGAATGCACAGTGCTCAAGGTAGCATCATGCCTGAACAACAAAGACTACGTGATATGATCTCAAACAAGTACTACAAAAAACTACAACAAGAAGTTGAGATGTTGAAGAAAACTTCACCAGCATACACTATGAGAAATGAAGGTGTAATATCTGATTTGTTTACCGCTACTAAAGATGAGAAGAGATTAAAGCAAAGAACTGGTGATACCTACGATGCCGCGATGCTTGACAAGCATACTAAAAAGTTTGAGAAGCAAGGTTTATCACCAGATGATGCACGTAAGTATGCATATAGAAAAGTATATGGCAAACCCTTAGGTGAAGGCAAGTTATCTGTTAACAAAATACACAAAGCAGTTGATGCTGGCAAGTCTATGGATGCTATTGTTGGTATGTTTGCAGACAAGGGTACTACAAACACAGATGATATACGTAAGATAGTTAAAGATTACAAATTCAAATCACGAATGAAGAAATAAAAATGGCTATAGAAGAACGCAAATTAACAGGCGGCGAAAAGCGTAGCAAAGAAGCCAACTTCAAAAAACTTAAAAAGAACAAGAAGGATTTTGTTGATCGTTATGGCAAAGAAGAAGGCGAAGGTGTAATGCATGCCATAGCCACAAATCAAGCCAAGAACGAAGACGCATACGATTCACACATGATGTACAAAGGTACAGAAAAAGAATACAGAGCTTTTAAGCCTAGTAAAAAAGACCATCACGATAGACTAATGAGTACTGGTTACGATCACGATGATCCAGAGACCAAAAAAGTTGAAGAAGCAGATGTTACAAAAGGCTACATGGACCACATGAAGAAAGTTAACAAAGGTGAAATCAATAAGTATCCGATGAGAGGTAAAGGCAAGCCACTAAGTCAAGATAGAAAAGATGCATTGTTTGGTAAGAAGAAAAAAGATGCAGACTATGTAGAAGAAGAAAAAAAAGAAGGAACTTGGAAACCTGATCCTAAACTTAAAAATTTACGTGTAGCAGATATTCCGAGCCAATACGAAAAACGTAAAGCATATCGTGACAATCCAAAAGAGGATATAGGCGGCGAACAAAGTACTACTAACCAACGTACTCAACGTATGCTTAACTTGATCCGTGCAAATAATCCCTCTGCAAAAAATGACTTTGAAGCAATACTACTGTCACTTGCAAAAGCAAAAAAGAATTTAAGCAACGATGAAGATCAAGCAGATATAAATGCACTGCGTCAGGATGTAGATGGTTTAAAGTTACTTGTTAATCAAATGAAAGGCAAGGTTGATGGACTCAACGAGAGTGCTAGTTTAATTACTGAAGCACAATTTGACGAGGCTGCCGGTAAAAAGGATGCCTGTTATCACAAAGTAAAGTCACGTTACAAAGTATGGCCTAGTGCATACGCATCTGGTGCATTAGTTCAGTGTCGTAAAAAAGGCGCAAAGAACTGGGGCAACTCAAAGAAGAAATAAAATGTTACTAGAAGAATTATTAAGCGAAAAATGTTGGGACGGTTACGAGAAGAAGGGCATGAAAACCATGTTCGGAAAACGTGTACCCAACTGTGTGAAGAAAGAAGCAGTACAGCTTGGTCCAGATGGAAACTTAGTATTTGAAGACGACCTTGATGAAGATCTGAAAAAATGGTTCAAAGAAAAATGGGTTCGCTTTGGTCCTGATGGTAAGATACGTGGTGACTGTGCTAGGGGCAGTAAGTCAGAAGGCAAGCCAAAGTGTTTACCAAAATCAAAAGCTCAATCTCTTGGCAAAAAAGGTCGCAAGACTGCCGCCAATCGCAAACGCAAACAAGACCCAGACAAAAATAGACGTGGTAAGGCTAAAAACGTCAAAACAAAATGACTTGGCTTTTAGTTGCGTTGGTAACATATGCAGGTTCTCCAACACCTGATTTAAAAATACATGGCGGATTAAAGTTTCAAAGTTTTCAAGAATGCAATCGACATCGTTCTGCATACGAAGAAGCACTGACTAAGGAATTAAAACGTGTGTTTCCAAAAGTTGAGACAAGCACTATTAGATGCTTTGATAATGAAAGTATAGATAAAATGCGTAAGTACCTCTACGGTGGTGATAACTAATTGTATGACAAACTATGATTCACAAGATGCTACACGTTACACTAATGAATACCTGGCTCAAGAATATCGCAATGAAGCGGCTAATGCAAAATATAAGTTAGAGAAACTTCAGAAAGAAAATGAAGAACTTAAACTTAAAATTGCAGAACTTGAGCAACGTTCTTAAAATTGACGCATCCTTTTATAACAATGCTACTGCCCACACGGAAACGTACTGCAATGGTAAAAAAAAGTGTGACCACAGTACTAGAAATGGCTACTGATCCTTCTCTAATTCACATAGCAGTAGCATACGACAGTGATGATGTAGAAAGCCACAAGTATTTTACAAGTAATCAATGGCAAATGCTAGTCGAAAACACCAGTGCAACACAAGAATCTCACAGTATAGAACGTATAGGATGGCAAGGTTTACACGAATACTATAATTACCTAGCACAGAACACAACAAGTGATTGGTACTTTATTTGGAACGATGATGCATTAATGCGTACACAAGGATGGGATCAAGAAATACTTGCACACAAAGACTATAAAGGATTACTCAGCATGGAGTCAAATGGCAGGCGTCCTGATAGCACACTGTTTCCTTGCGTGAGTAAATTGTGGGTTGAAACATTTGGAATGATTGGTATAAATCCTGTTGATCAATGGATTCAAGATATTACATATCCAATAGAGGCGTATAAAAGATTAAAAAGTACAATTTTTCACGACCATTACAAAACTACAGGTAATAACAACGACGAAGTCTACCAGGAAACAAGTAAAACAAAAAAATTTACCAAACGTGCATACAAGACACCAGAAGTATCAGCAATGAAAACTGACTGGATAGAACGTTGGAAGGCAGTATATGAGAACTAAGATAATTGTACTGCAAAGTAGTAGTATTTCAAAGTCAATGGCGGTGAAATGTATTGCACAAGCAAAAGAATTTGGTATTGATGCAGGAGTTTTTAACGGCATACATGGTGCTGATGCACCCGAGATACTTGCTGATCTAAAACTACGACAATACAAACCAAAAATGAAAGGCGGCAGGCTCGGAGTGCTAGGTTGTTTTCTAAGCCATTACTTCTTGTGGCAAGAGTGTTACAATTCACAAGAACCATTGATGATACTTGAACATGATGCGTACATGTTACGCCCCTTACCAAAAAAAGTACTTAAACGTTTTCCAGATGTGCTGAAACTTGATAGTTTAGATCCGTACAGAAACACCTACAATGAAGAAATCAAAAACCAATCGCAAGAAGTACGTGTTTGGAGTTTACACGATAGAACTGACCATGGAAAGTATAAACACTACAGAGGATTGTATTCTATCGGCGGATATGGATATATTATTAAACCGCATGCGGCTTTAGAAATAATTACACAATGTAAAAGGTATGGCTTTCGTCCTGCTGACCATATGATACACACGACTAAAAAAATTGATATACATCATATTTCACCAAGTGTAGTCAGAATACATAAAAGCTATGACAGTCTCGAAACAATGAGAACAATGAGTTTAACACGCAATCTTGAGAAAAATAGTTCAAGATGAAATTTCAAATACCAGCAGAAACTTTACTTAGGCGAGGGCAATACTTTCCTTATTTGCTTAAAAACTTTGACTGTATAACAGTTAATAATGAATCAGAAATAGACCCTGACCGTATAGTTGTTTGGGGAGCACCATTTGACCAGTACATACATGATGCTATAAAGAAATTTCAATTGGATTACTTCTACATGGACAATGGCTATATTGGTAATTGGAATTACAAGAAGCCTTGGTATGTTAGAATATGCTACAACAATCTACAAAATGCTAAAGTAGGAACTCCGGGCAAAAGTCGTATACAAACATTAGAACTAGACAGGTTTGAAGATTGGAATGCAGAAGGCGAATACAATTTGTTTATGACACCAATAGATAATAAATTTTTTAGTTGGTTTGGTAAAGATTACGACACATGGAGGAAAAATACTATTCAGCATTACCAAGATACAGGTGTGCCTCTAGTCATACGTGACAAGCCAGGCGGCCGTGCAAGTCGTTCAATGCGTTTTGACGAGCTACCAGATATAATGCGTAAGGCTAAGAAAGTAATTACACATCATAGTATAGGAGCAGTAGAAGCACTGTGTTTAGGAAAGCCAGTTGAGATACTAGGAGTAAGTGCAGTAGAACATTGGCAGAATCAATTTGGGTTTGACCGAACACCAATGCTAGAACATATTGCACACTGTCAGTTTAGCAGAGATGAACTAGAAGATGGCACTGCTTGGAAAGTAACAATGGAGTATCAACAATGAGATATCCAGCTCACTTTCCAGATGATCACCCAGATGATCCGCGTACCTATGTTCCAAATATTGAATTTTATATTACTAATGTATGCAATATCGCTTGTCCTCAATGTAATCGCTTTAACGACTACAACTTTAAAGGGCATCAAAAATGGAGTGACTACGAAGCAGAATATACTCAGTGGGCAACCAAGATTAGATTGCAAAAGATATGCATACTAGGTGGTGAACCGTTGCTGAATCCAACTATTGTTGATTGGATAAAAGGTATTAATCGATTGTGGGACAAAAAGGTACAAATTCTATCCAATGGTACAAGGCTGAATCATGTCAAAGGACTTTACAGAGCAATGTTTTTTGAAAGCCCTTATCCTGGCAATGGTCTAGGTGAATTAAAAAATTGGATTGGAGTAAGTGTACACAATGCAAACGATCTTGAGCGCCATTTTGAGGAAGGTCATAAATTCTTAGAAGGCAATGTCAAGTTATACAATGGTACACGCAACGAAGAAAATGAACAAACCTGGGGTGCAGATTATGCTCTAGTGGATGAAAACAGTGTAAGAGTGCATTATTGGGTAGAAAACCAGTTTACACAGTCAGCAGTCCAACGAGATCCTATGACAAACAAGTTTACATTACACAACAGTATACCGCAACAGGCACACGACGAATGTGAGTTTGTTAATAGTATGTGTCATCATTTTATCAAAGCAAAATTATACAAGTGCGGACCAGCTGGTTTATTGCCTGAATTTGATAACCAGTTTACATTTGACATATCTAAATCAGATAGAAAAATACTACACAGTTATGAACCATTATCGGTACATGAATTTGCCCAGAGGGGCAAACAGTTCATAGATAGTATAGATGATGTAATTGATGGATGTAAATTTTGTCCAAGTAACCGAATGCCTCTGGAGACAATAGAAAGTTTGAACAAAAAGAGAAATTCAACAAGCAGTTTTACAGACGTTCAAAAAAAATAGCCTTAGGACCCAAAGAACTTAGGCTAGGGAGGGACCTGCCTTAGAACCGTGTTATCGCTACCCCGGTTTTAAAAGTGCCTTACTAAGGTTTATATTATATGCAACTACAATTAGATGGATCAAATAAGAACTGGGAAAACGATCACATGTTACATCCTTATATGTGGCGTGGCATAGCAACCGATTGTCAAATTCCAAAAATGGAATGGATAAAACAATTTGGAAAAAATACTTATTGTGCTCTGTGGCAAAGGTGGCCTGGTTGTAACGACGTGCATAATCTGCCAACTGGATACGATTTGTATATTGTAAGTTTTCACTTGGAGCCAGTGGATGTACCTTGGTTATGGAAACAATCAAAAATAGATGCTCCAATTATAGTTCTATCTGACAATACTATATATAATTGTCCATTACCAGATAATGTTAGGCCCTATGTATTTTATTGGTGGCACGAGCAACTAGCATTGATTAACAAATGGTTTCCAAAAAAAGTTAACAAGAATATCACACATCAGTTCAGTGCCATATGTAATAGAATTAGTCAGTCTAAACTTTTAGTAACAACCGCCCTATTAGAATCAGATAGCCAGTGTATGATAAAACTCTCGCAATGGCAAGGCACAAGCTACAATCATAAAACTGGAAACAAAAAACTTGACAATCTCTTTGATATATTCTATAATAAATGGTATGGTAATGAGATTAAACTAGAAGATACAGGCAAGGGTTTTCATAACGAGCAACGTTATACATCGAATCCATGGACAGACGTTTATCAGAGGTGTGCTTTGCATTTTACAAATGAAAGTTTTCATTACAGCTTACAACATGATGAGCTAGGAGTCTATGTCTATCCAGGGCCTTTTATCACAGAAAAGACACTTAAATGTCTAGCAGGTGCTACTGGATTTATACCTGTAGGACAGTTTGAAACATATAAGGCCTTACAGGACGTTGGCTTTAAGTTCGATTATGAATTTGATACAAGTTTTGATAATGATGCAGGAAACATTACTAGACTTGAAAGTATTGTAAATCTTTTTGAAGAACTTTCAACATGGACAAAGGATGATTTATTTGCCGCAACTGAACAAAGCTCTAAATACAATCAAGAATATGTTTCATCACAGGATTTTTATAAATTCTGTGCTATTCACAATAATAAAACAATAGAAAACTTATGTACAAAATTTCAGTAATTGGTAATGGTTTAGTTGGCAAAAGCATTGCTAAAACTTTCCATAATGTAACAATCTATGGACGCAAAGACAATCCAGCTGAGCTTAACCACGATGTACTGATTATTGCCGCTCCAGGTGGCAATCGAATTGAAGTTGAAAAAAATGCAGACAAAGACATGCTTGATTGTTATGCGTTAGTAAACACTATTAAAAAATGCATGTATAATTATTTAATTTATATTAGCAGTCGTGATGTACTTTACCCAACTGTATACGGAAAAAATCGCAAAGTGCTTGAAAATTTAGTCTTAGAATTAGATAATAGTGTTGCATTACGTATAGGAAAAGCACTTGCTCCAGGGCTCTCCCGAAACGTATTGAATGACATTAAAACAGGTACATGGCTAGATAAAATAAATTTAGATAGTACTGATCAATGGTATCCAATCGATCGTATATTAGAAGATGCAAATAGTTTATTTGTTAGTGGATTAAAAACTGATATATTTTTAAGTTGTCCTATTTCAAACAGACAAATTGTCAACATGTATAAACCTAAACTTATAAAAAAATTAGCTAAAAATAATGTGCCTGTTCAACACAGAGATACACAACACAGTTCTGGTCACTACACTGTACCTGAATCAGATGTGTGGCGCATTTTTGACACATACTTTAAGGAGAATTAAAATAGCAAAAGTTTTACTTACACTCGGTGATAGTTGGCCATTGGGTGCAGAATTGCCTGGTGCTCCAAAGCAACCATATGGACATTACTTAAAAGAAAATATGCAATTTGATATACTCCGCAACTATGGTATGGGTGGTGCGAGTAACGAAGATACAATTATGCAACTATATGATTATATACACAAACACTGGGCAAGTAATGATACCGTAACTGCAATAATACATCTGACCAATCCAGTTAGAAATAATGACTTTCCAAAAGCATATGATATTTCATCTGGTAATTTTGACGTTCATGATGACAGCAGAAACCATTGGCCAAGTGATGTTAAACAATTTATACAAGAACTTATGCTACATTATTTTGAAGATAAGCATACAATATTTCGCAGTAGTACAACATTAATTGCACTACAAACTTTATGCAACACACACAACATTGCGGATTATTACTTTAGTGGTTGGGTAAAATATAATACATGGTTACCTGGTGTGGATTTAACAAAAATATGGAAAGCTGGAAAAGAGACTGCCGCTGACTGGTTTGGGGCATCTGGGCATAACGGAGAACACCTTACTGATGTTGAGTCAAACAAATATATAAAACCTAATTTTGCACATCCAAATGCACTAGGTCATCAACTTATTGCAGACAAAATGGAACAATTTATACTTGACAATCAATAAAAAATCTACTATAATAAGTCATACAAAGGAGTACTTAAATGGCAACACAATTTGACGCGGAACAAAAAGCAAAACTAACACAAATCATAAACGAAGGTATGGGTGTGATGAGTGAAGTAGAAGCACTCAATGAAGGACTAAGTGATACAGTAAAAGCAATTGCAGAAGAACTACAAATTAAACCATCAGTGCTTAAGAAAGCAATACGTATTGCACACAAAGCAACTTATACTGCAGAAAAAGAAGACCAAGAAGTATTAGAAGAGATACTTACAACTGCAGGAAGGACATTATAGTCTGTGAGTTATGTTGATGCACTATTTGACAGAGAAAAAGATAGAATACACGTTGTAGAACGTGTAGAAGGCAGGCGAGAATATAGAGAGTTTCCTGCTAGTTATTGTTTTTACTATGCTGATCCTCGTGGTAAGCATACTAGCATCTATGGACAACCTGTCAGTAGATTTGCAACACGTAACAACAAAGAGTTCCGTAAAGAATTACGCATTCAAAACGGAAAGGACATCTTTGAATCAGATATAAATCCTGTGTTTAGATGCTTTGAAGAAAACTACAAAGGCATAGACGCACCTAAACTACAAACTGCTTTCTTTGATATTGAGGTTGACTTTGATCCTGTAAGAGGGTATAGTTCGCCAGCAGATCCTTTCAATCCTGTAACTGCTATCAGTATATACTTACAGTGGATGGAGCAGTTGGTAACACTGGTTATTCCACCCAAAGCAATGAGCTGGGAAACTGCACAAGAAATATGCAACGAGTTTCCTAACACAATGCTATTTGAACGAGAAGAAGAACTGTTAGCAACGTTCTTGGACTTGATTGAAGATGCAGATATCATCAGTGGTTGGAACAGTGAAGGTTATGATATACCCTATCTTGTAAACAGAACTGCACGAATACTAAGCAAGGATGACACTAGACGTTTTTGTTTATGGAGTCAACTGCCTAAGAAACGTACATTTGAACGTTTTGGATCAGAGAATGTTACATTTGATACTATTGGCAGAGTGCATATGGACTATATGCAACTGTATAGAAAGTACACATATGAAGAGAGACACAGTTATAGTTTAGATGCTATTGGTGAATATGAACTTGATGAAAAGAAAACTGCATATGAAGGTACATTAGATCAACTATACAATCAGAACTTTAAAACATTTATTGAGTATTCAAGACAGGATACTGCACTGCTTGACAAAATGGATAAAAAACTGCGTTTTATTGCACTAGCAAGTGAATTGGCACATGCAAATACTGTGTTGCTACAAACAACAATGGGTGCGGTTGCAGTTATAGAACAAGCAATTATTAACGAAGCACATGAACAAGGCATGGTTGTGCCTAATAGAGCACAACGTCTTACAGATGATGATACTGCGGCTGCAGGTGCTTATGTGGCATATCCCAAGAAAGGCATACATGAGTATGTTGGTGCCATTGATATAAACAGTTTGTATCCATCAGCAATTAGATCATTGAATATGGCACAGGAAACCATTGTTGGGCAACTGCGTCCTATAATGACAGAAAACTATATCAAAAACAAAATAAACAACAAAGCAAGTTTTGCAATGGCTTGGGAGGGCTTGTTTGGTTCACTAGAATACACTGCGGTTATGAAACAAGAACGTGGCACAGAGATTACAGTGGACTGGGAGAACGGCGAAGAAAGTGTACACAGTGCCGCAGAGATATGGAAACTGATATTTGATAGCAATCAACCGTGGATACTAAGTGCCAATGGTACTATATTCACTTATGAAAAAGAAGGTGTTGTACCCGGCTTACTTGCACGTTGGTATAGAGAACGTCAAGAAATACAAAAGAAATTGAGAGCCGCAACTGATCCTGATGAACGAGAGTTTTTGGATAAGCGACAACTTGTTAAGAAAATTAACTTAAACAGTTTGTATGGTGCTATTCTCAATCCAGGTTGTAGATTCTTTGACAAACGTATTGGACAAAGCACAACACTTACAGGCAGAGCAGTAGCACATCATATGGATGCTTTTGTGAATGAAACCATAACTGGCAAGTATGATCATGTTGGTGATGCAGTAATATATGGCGACACAGATAGTGTGTACTTTAGTGCATACCCAATACTGAAGAAAGATATAGATGCTGGTACTATGGAATGGAACAAGGAAATTTGTATACAACTGTATGATGCTATAAGTGATCAACTGAACGATAGTTGGCCAAGATTTATGGAACAGGCGTTTCATGTGCCAAGAGACAACGGACTTATTATCAAAGGCGGTAGAGAACTTATTGCTGATAGAGGACTGTTTATTACAAAGAAACGTTATGCAGTAAACATATTTGACTTAGAAGGCAAGAGACTAGACATTCAAGGCAAGCAGGGCAAGATTAAAGCAATGGGCTTGGACTTAAAACGTAGTGATACGCCAAAGGTTATACAAGACTTCTTAATGACCTTACTAGTAGAAGTACTTGCTGGTGCCGGCAGAGAAAAGATAATTGAGATGATTAAAGCATTTAAGTTTGATTTTAAAGAACGTCCTGCTTGGGAAAAAGGTTCACCTAAACGTGTTAACAACCTAACCATGTATAGCAAGAAAGAAGAACGCGAAGGAAGAGCAAACATGCCTGGACACGTTAGAGCTGGTATGAATTGGAACACTATGAAAAAGATGAACAGTGACAACTACAGTCAAACTATTATCGATGGTATGAAAACTATTGTTTGCAAACTTAAATCCAATCCACTTAACTGGACTAGTATTGGATATCCAACAGATGAGATGCACTTGCCACAATGGTTTAAAGAACTGCCGTTTGATGATGCACTTATGGAAGCAACTGTGGTTGATCAGAAGATAGATAACTTGCTACATGTTCTTGAATGGGACTTGGCAAGCGAAACAAATACTGCCAATACTTTTAATTCGCTTTTTGAGTTTGAATGATGGAATTAAGAAACATTGTAAAATACAAACAACTTGTGAATGTACTTGACACCATTGGTTTACGTGAAAATATTAAAGAACAATTAGATCAACTGTATACTAATCTAAGCACACACCCTTTTAATGCTAAAAACTTAAAAGAGCAAATTAGTAATAATCATCTTGATATACTGAAAATTTTAGATGGCATGTCAGGCAATCTAAATAAGTTCAAAGAAGAGCTTAATGCAGAAGTACAAGAACTTGAAAAACCATATTATGAAATGAGTAAAGAAATTTACAAAATTAACATTGCACAATCTTCTCTAGAAAAAATGGACCGTTATGTGTTTAAAAACGTACTATTCAATGAGTCATTAGGCAACTTACTTAAAAGTCGTATTGCAAAGTACACTACTAATGTTGATCCTGGTTTACAATTAGGTCCTGGGTACGGAGAAATTACAAATCAACTCGTAAGTCTTAATCCATTGTACCTAATGGATGATAGTCCTGAAATGTTGAAAGAAATTAAAAAATGGCGTGAGCCTGCATATCAAAGGCGGCTTAGATATTACATTGTAGATGACACACACGTAGATCCTTTGCATGAGCTACCGCAAAACCAACTAGGTATAGTTATAGCAGTAAACTGGTTTAACTTTAAGCCTTTAAAAATTATTAGAAAATATTTAGAATCTATCTTAAGAGTGCTACGGCCAGGTGGCATAATTATTTTTACCTATAACAACTGTGATTATCCAAAAGCGGTTGACAAAGTTAATGAAATGTACTATTGTTATACTACAAGCATAAAAGTAAAAGATGTGTGTATTCAGCTTGGCTATGAAATAATAAACAGTTTTGACGAAGGTTATGACGAATTAGATATGGGTATAAGTTGGTTAGAAATTCAAAAACCAGGAACACGTAGTACTATAAGACTAGCAGAGACAATGGGCATGATTAAACAATTAGGAGAAAATTAATGAGAGACTTTTTACTAGACTTAGTTGAACACAGCTATGACTTAGGTTGTATTGACCTAATTAAAATTACAGGTACAGATACTGATACAAGTGTAGATGGGCTAGCCGAAGATAAAAGTGTTGTGTTACAAGCAAAGTTTCATAAACCTGTTGCTGACTATATTGGGACATTTGGTATGCCTAATTTAGCAAAACTAAAAATACTGCTTAACATAGGCGAATACAAGGAAAACGCAGAGATTTCTGTTAAACGTCAAGAACGCAATGGTGAACAGGCACCAGTTGGACTACACTTTAAAAATGCCGCAGGTGACTTTAAAAACGACTACAGGTTTATGGTTAGTGAAATTGTAAGTGAAAAGCTCAAAGGTGTTAAGATGAAAGATGTGCCTTGGGATATTGAGTTTGAGCCAACAACTGCAAGTATTATGAGATTAAAAATGCAGGCACAAGCAAATGCTGAAGAAACGACATTTGAAACAAAAACCGAAGATGGACATTTAAAGTTCTTGTTTGGTGATCATAGCACACATGCAGGTGACTTTGTGTTCCAACATGATGTTGGCGGTAAGTTAACTAAAGCATGGAGTTGGCCTGTGCAACAGTTTATAGCAATTATGAACTTAACCGGTGACAAAACTGTAAGAATAAGTGACAGTGGTGCAACTAAGATAACAGTTGATTCAGGCATTGCAGTTTACAATTATATACTTCCAGCACAGAGCAAGTAATGCTGGTACAAGACAACCTAACTGATAAGCAAAGCGATTATGCAATATTTTTGCCAGCAATAAGCAGTTTCTATGCAACCTATATTGGTGCAGAACGTTATCCAGACAAGGTCAAAAGCATAATTGGTGATAGGTTGCCTAAAGGTATTCCTAATATGGAAGCAATGAATTGGCTTAACAAACAAGAAGCATTGTTTCCTTACAAGTGGAGCCTATACAGTGCTGGACATGCTAACATGGATTTGACTGTGCATGTACCTAAAGAAGATATGGTACGTGGTAGAAGTGCTGATACACTTATGGTTGCTGACTCAGGTGGATTCCAGATTGCAAAAGGCGTATGGCCGGGTGCGTGGGCTGATACAAAAGACAAAGCAGCACAAAAGAAACGTGAAGCAGTTATCAAATGGCAAAGTGGTATTGCAAACTATGGTATGACATTGGATATCCCAACATGGACGTACTTGGATCCAAAAGCAAGTGAAGCATGTGGTATTAAAAGTTATCAAGACGCAGTTGATGCAACACTGTTTAATAACGAATTCTTTATGGAAGCCAGAGGCAAAGATCTAAAAATACTAAACGTGCTACAAGGTTCAAATCACACAGAAGCAGATAGTTGGTATGATACTATGAAGAAGTTCTGTTCAGACAAGTATGACAAGCCATTTGATGGTTGGGGTATGGGTGGACAAAACATGTGTGACCTACATCTTATACTACGTCGTTTGGTTACATTAATACATGAAGGCTTGTTAGAAAAAGGTCAACATGATTGGATGCACTTTTTAGGCACAAGCAAACTAGAATGGGCATTGTTGCTTACTGATATACAACGCAGTGTTAGGCGACATGCAAACAATAACTTTACAGTAAGTTTTGACTGTGCATCTCCTTTCTTAGCAACTGCAAATGGACAGGTATACACAAGACTCCGTGCAGACGACAGAGGTAAAAAATGGAGTTACTTGATGGAAGCCACTGCTGATAATAAAAAGTATGCATATGGTACAGATAAGTTTAGTGATGTTGTAATGCGTGATGGCATACATGAACGCTTTGATGATAGTCCAATCAGTGCTGGATGTACTATCGGAGATATTTGTAAGTATGGCCCAGGTGATCTAAATAAGATTGGCAAAGAAGGTGCAACCAGTTGGGATAGTTTTAGTTATGCACTGCTTATGGGACACAATGTATGGCAACACATATATGCAGTACAAGAGTCAAACAGGCTGTATGATCAAGGGATCATGCCTAGTATGCTAGTAAACGATACCTTTACAAAGATTACTGTACGTGACGTAATAGATGAGGTGTTTGCACAGAAAGACCTAAACAAGAGTATGAACTTGTTAGACAAGCATAGCAAGTTATTAGATAGTGTAATTGGCGGATCAAGAGGCACAACTGGTAAAAAAATTGTCAATAGTAAAACACAATTTAATGCATTATTTGATTGACATCAATACGTTTTTGTTATATAATATAAACTTAATAATGAGGAATACCAATGAACGTTAAAATCGACGAACCGCAACAGTCTGACAAGGACATGGATGAAGCAAGAGTTCATGCTGAAACACAAGAACGTTTGTTGCCCGGCATGCAATATGGAGCATGGTTACAATGGTTTCATCGTACGTGTAATCCAAGAAACTATTTAGAAATTGGTGTAAACACAGGCAGAAGTTTACAGTATGCCTTATCGCACACTCCATGTATTGGCATTGATCCAAATCCTGTACTTGAATACGAACTATCTGATTTAACAAAAGTTTATACAATGGACAGTGATAACTTTTTTGCAAACGAAAATGTAGAAGAGTTGTTTAATGATAAGATTGAACTTGCATTTATTGATGGCTTACATCATTATGATCAAGTGCTAAAAGACTTTATAAATGTTGAAAAGCACTCAGACAAAGATACAATAGTTTTGTTACATGATATCTATCCAGTGGTACCAGAGACTGCAACACGTGAATGGAATACATTTTACTGGGCTGGTGATACATGGAAGTTCATGCATGTACTGAAAACATATCGTCCTGATTTGACTGTGAGAACTATTCCAACGTTTCCAACAGGCTTAGGATTTGTACACAACTTAGATGCAAACAACACAACACTAGAAGATAACTTTGAAACTATTTTAGCAGAATTTGACAACAAAGTATATGATCTAAACAATTCAGTTAACCTAGTTGAAAACAATCCTGAGGAAATTATTAAGTGCCTAAGTTAGACTATGACAATATTGAATTGTTTACTGGTAAAGAAGTAGAACATACGCCTGCATTTGGTATGCAAACATTGTTTGTAAACGGTAAAACACATGTAGCAGAAATACTTGAACATGCAACTGAACATGTGTATTTAGGTGCCAATCATTGTAAAATAGATGTTGACAATTGGGAAGAATTGCAGTATTATAACAACACAATAAAAACACTATTGAAAAAAGGTTATTGGGTAACATTTGACTACGAAGCACATAACCACGATGTAATGTTATCTGCACTTGATGTTAGCATTTGGAAACACAAAAAATTTATTCCAATGCTAAGTGTACATGTGCCAGATATAAAAACAAGTAACCTAAACCTTACTGTTAAAATTGCTGATGATGTGTTCAATGGCAACAATGGCGGTGTATGGTGCATGGATGTAAATGATATGACTGCACAAAAGTTTACACCATGGAAAGACTACACAAAAGATGAAGCACTTACCTATAAATGAGCTACTAACAGGAGCACGTATGATACAAGAAGATCGTAACATTATTGAAACAAACAAGTCAAATGCAAGTAGAAAGATATGGGTAACATTTCAAAAGGAAGGCTTACATAAGTATCCAGCCGCACTTGATGATCCTATGTTAGCAACTGGCGACGAATTTGATGTAAGTTTTTTAGGTTATATTCACAGACACATATTCAAGTTTAGAGTAGCAATAGAAGTGTTTCATGATGATAGAGATATAGAGTTTATACAATTTAAACGTTGGTTGGAAAAACTATATACAGAAAAAACACTAGAATTAGATTACAAAAGTTGTGAAATGATAAGTGATGATTTGTATACACACATAGCCGCTAAATATCCTGGTAGAGCCGTAACTATCGAAGTAAGTGAAGATGGTGAAAACGGTTGTGAGGTTAATTACAACAGGTAACAATAATGATTTGGGAGACATTTGTATTATGCTTGGTAATCTTATTATGTATAGTGGCGGCCATGAGTATAGGCCTCCTGAGAGGCCTACGTGTAAAAGGCAGTTGCGGTGGTGCTACAGGCGTTTGCTCTGTATGTGGCAAAGACAATGCAAAAAAGCCAAGTAGACTAGAACAAATGAAGAAAGATCCTAATAGACGTATTGACAGTGACGACATGACTGAAGTTGAAAAAATGGATGCAGGTTTCACACATGGAACTTATAATATAAACGGCAGAGATGTGGACTTCTAAATGAGAATAGAACAAGATATAAAACTAGACTACAAAGACGTATTATTTAAACCAAAACGCAGTACACTCGAAAGTCGACGTGAAGTGCGTTTAGAAAGAACTTTTAACTTTCACAACAGTGGACAACAGTGGGTTGGTGTGCCTATTATGGCTAGCAACATGGATGGCGTTGGTACGTTCTCAATGGCTAAAGTTTTACAAGAACACAAAATGTTAACAGTTATCCGTAAGCACTACAGTTTAGAACAGTGGCAAAAGGCCAAAGGCGTAAAGATGCAATACGTAAGTGTTTGCACAGGTACTGCGGCCATATGGAACGATGATGCAGTTGATTATCAAACAATGCGAGCCGTACTTGCAATGTATCCAGATATTCCATTTATTACTGTTGATGTTGCTAATGCTTATCACGAAAACTTTGGACACTTTATAGCAAGACTTAGAGATGAGTACCCTGATAAAACAATTATTGCAGGTAATGTTATCACTGGTGAGATGACTGAAGAACTAATCATACGTGGTGCTGACATAGTAAAGTGTGGTATTGGTCCTGGATCAGTATGCACCACAAGATTAATGACTGGTGTAGGTGTTCCGCAACTGAGTGGTATAATTGAATGTGCAGATGCCGCAAACGGTATCGGTGGACACATTGTTGCTGATGGTGGTTGTGTATATCCAGGTGATGTTGCAAAAGCATTCGGAGCAGGAGCACACATGGTAATGCTAGGCGGAATGTTAGCAGGATCAGATGAATCAGAAGGCAAAGTGGTAGATGGCAAAATACAGTTTTATGGTATGAGTTCTGATACTGCAATGGAAAAGCACGGCAATCGCAAGGATGGTTATAGAGGTGCAGAAGGCAAAGTCGTTGAACTACCGTACAAAGGCGCAGTTGAAAAAACTGTTACTGAAATACTAGGTGGTGTAAGAAGTGCATGTACCTACATAGGTGCAAGACGCATCAAAGACATGCCAAAGTGTACAACATTTGTACGTTGTTTACAAAATGTAAATGATGTGTTTGGTAGACAATAATGGCAGAAGAAAAATTCACACACAAAGTTGACCCAAGAATAATTCATGCAGATCAACGTAAACAAGATACAAGAAGAGATGCTTGGGATAGAGACTACATGCCTGCAGATTATGTAAAGCCTGAGCCAAAGACCAACAAGCAAATTTCCAATGCGGCACCAGTTTTGGTGTTTGCTTTTTTCTTTGTTTGCATTTTAGTCATGATTGATTCGATTGCCTAAATACTTGACACAGTCCAATAAGAATAGTATAATAAATCATAACATAGGAGTAATACATGCGTAAACTTTTCTACATGGGTCTTGAAAGTTATGAGGCACGATATACACTACAATTAACTGAATGGAATCGACGTGTGTTTGATCGCAGAGGGCTTGATGTCGTATATGTTCCAGGAACAACTATAGATGATACTAAAAGTATTAGTGTTGGACAAGTGTTAGATGCACATGGACGCAGTTACTTTGGTATGAGTCAAATAATGAATCTAGTACAGATGATGCGTAACGGCGAATGTACTGGAGAAGATGTGATTTACTTTGAAGATATGTTTCAACCAGGTATTGAGAGTCTGCCATATATCATGGATCAGATTCCAAGTAACCAAAGACCCCAAGTGTATGTACGCTGTCTTGCCCAAGCAATTGATCCAGATGATTTCGTACATGTTTGGGGCATGTCAAAGTGGATGGGCTTATATGAGAAAATGGTATGTGAGTTTGCCACAGTCTTGGCTACCAATGAAGAAATGGTAGCACATATGAAGATTGCTGGTTGGGAGTCACCTATATACAATATCTCAGGCTTGGCATTTGGCAAGCAGGAAGTTCAAGAAAGGTTGGGCATGAGGATAAAGCCTTTTCATGAACGTGCTAATAGAATTTGCTTTAGTGCTAGATTTGATCAGGAGAAGCAACCAGACTTCTTTATGGATCTAGTAGAACGATATAGTGAACAGTATCCTAGACAACAAACATTTGCAATACTACAAGGTGGTCCATTGCGTAGTAATAATGAAAAGTATATTGAACGTGCAAGAGACTTAGAATCTAGAGGTATACTAGAAATCCATGAAAATCTAAAGAAGCATGAATACTATGGATATCTAAATGAAAGTAAAGTATTATTTAATTGTGCATTACAAGATTGGGTAAGCAACACTGTAAGTGAAGCAGATGCACTAGGTTGTAATGTATTATATCCAGCATACAGAAGTTTTCCAGAAACATTTGCAAATGATCCAGATAGATTATATGTGCCTTGGAGTATAGATGATGCTGAAAATAAGTTAACTAACTTATTGAGAAATCCACATCATAATATGGGCTTAATAAGCGACTGGACAAATGGCACTATTGATAGAGTAATTGATATTATGGAAGGCAATGGTGAGCAGTGGTTACGTAGTGGCAATAGATACAGGGATCATGTTGCAGGTGCAAAATACAGTGTTGTTAAAATTGAAGAACCACAACGTGGATTATTTGAATGAAAACTGTTGCAATTACAGGCGGTGCTGGCTACATAGGCGGACAAACTGCTATTTACTTTAAGGAACAAGGTTGGGAAGTTACTGCTGTAGATAGACATAATTTACCAGAAAGACTTGAGCCATTTGTTGACAAATTTCTGCATGATGAGTTTCAAAGTCAAGATGCACTACAAAAATATGCACACGTGGATAGTATAATTCACTGTGCGGGATCTAGCCTAGTTGGTCCAAGTATAAAAAATCCTAGTCAATACTATGAAAACAATTTTATTGCTACAAAATGTATGCTTGATCACTTGTGTCAGTATGGATATCATCCTAAGGTTGTGTTTAGTAGCAGTGCCGCAGTATATGGTAATCCAATTGCAATACCAATCTCTGAGGAAGATCCTAAGTTGCCTATATCACCATATGGGATAAGCAAACACATGGTTGAACAGTTGTTAGAAACATACAGTGAAGCATATGGCCTCAACTATGTTGGCCTACGTTACTTCAATGCCGCAGGTGCTGACCCAGAAGGTAGACATGGACAAGAAAAATCCGCTACACACATTATTGCACGTGTGATGGAAGCAATTAAAGAACAAAAACAGTTTACACTAAATGGCGTAGGCTTAGCAACTGAAGACGGTACCTGTGTAAGAGACTATGTACATGTTGCTGACATTGCAAAAGCACATTTTTATGCACAACAAGAATGTGTTGTGCCTGACTTTTATAATTTAAGCACAGGAATGGGTGCAAGTAATTTAGAAATATTACGCAAGTGTTGTACTGTCAGTGATAGCAAGCCAACCGCAGTAGTAGAAGGGCCAGGACGCCCAGGTGATCCTGATATACTAGTGGCTAATAATGCAAAATTTTACAACACCTGTCAATGGACAAATAACTACCATGTAGATGATATAATTGAACATGCATGGAAGTGGTACAATCGTGAACTTTAAAAGTGATATACTTGCAAAATTAAAAACATTTGACATTGAAAAACTTAAAAAAGAATACAGTAGTCATCCTGAATACGGATTAATTAACATACCTGAATTTTTACCTTACCATGTTGTGACTACCTGCACTGGCGAATTATCGAACTTACCCATTGAAAAAATGAAGCATTTTACACGCAAAGGCAGTTGTATGTATGAATGCAATGATCTTACTATCACTCCATATCAAGATAAACTTGTACATGCTTTAAATAGCACACAGTTTATAAAATGGTTAGAACAACTTACAGGTGTACAAAAACTAATACCAGACCCACATTTAATCGGTGCTGGATATATGAAAAGTTTTAAGGGCGATACATTACAAGTACACACCGACTTTAACTGGGTAGAAGAAGTTGCACTTAATCGGGCAGTAAGTGTTATAATTTATTTTAATAGAGGCTGGCAAGAACAATGGGGCGGAAGTTTAAATTTTTATGATACAAAACGCGACAAGATATATTCAAGTGTTGCTCCTGCCAGTGGCAATATGTTAGTGTGGACTTATAAAAATTTAGTATATCACGGCTATCCAGATCCAATAGATTGTCCGCTAAATGAATCTCGGCGTGGTATTAGACTATTCTATCTCACAAGTGATGCTAAAACAGACCAAAAGAATCCTCCGCACAGAAGTTTATATTGGTTTGATAAACAAAAAGGACTTCCTTATGACGAACGTTCTAAAAAATAATTTACTATGGATACAGCACACACCAGGTGCCGCAGGAAGAATACTTTTAATTTGTTGCACAACCAGTGATGCAGTAGGGGACTGGATAGATAATCCTCTCCCAAACCCAAAACTATTTGCACTTAAACATTTCTGTGTTTCTAATAGTTCTGACCACATGAACAACGAACCGCAGACTCCTTATGTAACCAACTGGTATACACGCAATGTTATTTTTAATCGCGGCGATGATTTTACCAAACAACAAGTAAAGACACATTTATTACAAGATCCTTTATCTAAAAAACATCTAAGCGAAAATAAACTAATTGCCAATGTGTACCAAAAGCCTTATATTCCAGACTGGGCACGAGATGAAAAAATTATAACAGTTTGTGCAGATGATGAAAGTATGCCGTGGTTGATAAATCGACGAAAAGAAGTTTTTTACGACTGGAAAGGCAAAACTGTTGAATTATTAAGATACAGTCCTACTGGCGGCCCTATTTACGGACATGCTAAAAATTATGATCCTGTTAAATATATCTACCAATACACTGACCAAGATAAGTTTGTAAGTTGGGACATGCAAAAGGAACTGATAACCAGTGGACCTGGTCTAAATATAAAGTTAAGTAACTTATTGAATGGCAATCTTGAAGCTATGTGGGATCAAATCGATGATTATTTGCCGTTGCCAATTAACCGAGCATGGTGTAATATACTAATGCAAACATGGAGAAACAGATGGGTATAACACCTACATTGCCTAATCTCAAAGACAAACCATACGGTGGTGCATGGAGTATACATGATAGCGAAACTGTAGATTATGTAAGTTTATCTGAACCAGCTCCAAAACCTAATGTAAAGAAATTCTTAAATGATTATGCATATTGGATGAAACAAGGACATACATTAGAAGGCATAGACAAGTATAAACACTTTGCATTTGCAAATGGGACCACAGAAGTGTTTGATAAATTTTATATGCAAAACACACATAGACGTTTGCGTTTGTGGAAAGGTGAATACTTTTATCATCAAATAGTAGCACGTGAAAACTTCTACAATAATTTTGCATGGATAGATGATGGTCCTATACTTGATATGGATGTGGTTGTAGTAAGTCTGCCATTTGCAAACACCGGAGGCATTCCAGAAGACTTTGATACAATTATGCAACTATGTTGTTATAGAAATGTAAATGTATTAATTGATATGGCGTATATTAATATTAGCAAACCAATTGAAGTAAACTTAGATTACGATTGCATTAAAGTTATAGCAACAAGTTTAAGTAAAGTATTTCCTGTAGAAACACATCGTATTGGAATGCGCCTTATGAAGGATTATTTAGATGATAGTTTACAAGCATATGTTGATCAAGCAACTCCATACGTGAATTTAAATAGTGTGACCCTCGGCCAAGAACTAATAGAAGAATTTCCTAACGATTTTATTGTTAATCGTTACAAAAGTAAACAAATAGAATTTTGTAACCAACTAGGTATTACACCAAGCGATTGTGTTATATTTGGCATAGATGAAACTGACAAGTATCCTGAATATAAAAGAGGCACTGCAACAGGTAGACTTTGTTTCAGTAAAATCTGGGATGGGAGATGTTAAAATGCTGATAAGCAAATTAGGCCGGTCGACACAGTTACTTGCTGATAATTTTAATAAAAAATATAACGCATACCGCATAGATGTTTCATCTCAAACTAACAATCAAATTAATGACCTGCTGGATAATATATCAATTAAAAAAGATACTGTGGTTGTGAGTTGTCAAGATGTTTGGCGAAGCTATGATCATGAGCAGGCAATATTTAACCACCCTGCGTTGCAAGGAAAAAGGGTTATTATCAGCACTGCGGGTTACTATAATAAAAAATATACTAATCTACATTACCATATTTCTATTCCAGAGTCGTATTATCTCAGGTCGTCTAGAAAGGAAGAGTTTATACCATTGTCAAATAATTTAGGCTATGGATTCAGTTGTCTAAATAATAGAACAAGCACTGATAGATTTATACTTGGGTACAGTCTTTATAAAAACAAACTTTTAGATAACATGATATTTACACAGAACTACATTGAAAGTGATTTTGAAAACTTAGAATATAGTGAATCTCCGGATGGTATTGTTAAACGAGATATGTCGGCATTTGATATAAAAAAATTTTATGAATATAAAAACCTACTTCCTATGAGACTAGATATGCACAAAGATCTTGGAGAAATCAACTTTAAATTTTTTGATAACAAAGAAGGTTGGGAGATTCCGTTTGAACACCCTGCATTTGCAAATGCTTATTGTTTTATAAGTGTAGAAGGAGCCATAGAAGAATATCCATACTCTGAAAATATAAATTTGCCATTTTGTACAGAAAAGTCATTTAAAGCATTCATAACAAGACAGATTCCATTGACTGTTGGTGCACGTGGCCACTATGCTTATCTTAAAAGTTTAGGCTTTGAAATGCTGGAAGATTTTTTGCCAGCAGGCTACGACAATATGCCATTTTTGCATAAAGTAGATGCTATTGTATCCACTGTTGCTAAAGGCAAAAATTATGTAAAAGATTATTATTTTAAAAACTTAGAGAAAATCAAACACAACTATCAATTAGTACACAGTCAAAAGGTAGAACAATTGATAATGCAAAGAATCGCCGATATCTTATGACAGAAGTATATGATTATGATTACTGGTTTAATCAAACTGCAAGTCATGGGAATGTATTTGGCTATGGACCTAAATATGTACACAACCAAATAATAAGCGAAATAGTATTTCAATTAGATCTACCCGAGGGTAAAATAGTCATGTTAGGTTCTAATAGATGCCACGGACTTGGAATGCTATGTGACCATTATGGTTACGACAAGGTAATAGGTTATGATTTATACAATCCAACTAATCACAAATGTGTAATCACAACTAATTTTTTACACTATAACGAAAGTGTAAAATGTGCATTTATTTTAAATGACATAGGTAATTTTGAACTAACTCCGCAAGCCAAAATATATGCACAAAAGTGGGCCGCTAATAACACAGTAAAAGATGGTTTTATATTAGGAAGTACAAACGGAAATAGAGCAGGATATAAAATTGAACAAGATATGGCCAGCAAAGGATTTGAAATTATTAAATTAACAAATTTTTTGACGCAAGATATACCAAAGTGGGCACTTGAAAATTATGTTTTATATAAAAAAACTTAACCATTTTAATTGACAACCACCTAAATAACCCATATAATATACATTGTCTAACTGGGAGAACATATATGACAACTTCAGAAATAATAGCAAACAGACTAAAAAAAGCAAACAAAAGATATTGGGCTGGTGATAACATCAGTGGGTATCTGCATGATGGTGAAAAAGAAGCACTTATAGAAGAACTTACACCAAAGTTTGAAGCAGTGTTAGATGGCTTGGTGATTGACAGACATAACGATCCTAACAGTATGGACACAGGTAGACGTCTAGCAAAAATGTACATCAATGAACTCATGAGTGGTAGGTACAATCCTATGCCTAATGCAACTGCATTTCCTAACACAGACCAAGATGCATACAAAGGTTTACTAGTGGTGCGTAGTGAGATCAAAAGTATGTGTTCGCATCATCATCAGCCAGTTTCAGGTGTTGCATACATTGGAATACTTGCCGCTGAACAATTGATTGGATTAAGCAAGTACACAAGAATTGCACAGTGGTGTGCAAGAAGAGGCACACTACAAGAAGAACTAAACAACGACATTGCCAAAGAGATTATGAGAGCAACTGGTAGTGAAGATGTAGGTGTTTATATACAAGCAACACATGGTTGTTGTGAAAACAGAGGCATAGGAGCTCACAGCAGTTTAACACAAACAACTGTGCTTAAAGGTGCTTTCTACAATGAGATAATAACCAAGACAGAATTTATGGATAATATCAAAATGCAACAACAATTTGCATGCGGAAATTAGTACTGTACTAAATACCAATCTAGAGCTGAACCTGCTCTGTAACCCCCGGGTGAAGCATTTTAGTTAAAGAACACCCATCAATTAGAAAGATAAAATTAATGAAACTACTTAAATTATTGATAGTTGCACTATCAGTTATGTTTTTCAGTGTTGCACATGCTGGAGATAAAATTAAAGTAGGATTTATCTATGTTGGCCCTACAGGCGATCATGGATGGACCTACAGACATGACATTGGACGTCAAGATGTTGAAAAACATTTTGGTGACAAGGTTGAAACCACTTATATTGAGAGTGTAAAATACGGACCAGATGCTGAAAGAGCAATCAGGATGATGGCTCAAGAAGGTGCAGATATTATATTTGCTACAAGTTTTGGTTATATGGATCCTATGTTAAAAGTTGCAAAAGAATTTCCAAATGTAAAGTTTGAACATGCAACTGGTTATAAGCAAAGTAAAAACATGTCCAGTTACGGATTAAGATTATATCAAGCAAGACATGTACAAGGTGTTATTGCTGGTATGATGACCAAGACTAACAAGATTTGTTATGTTGGTGCATTTCCAATTCCAGAAGTTATTCGTGAAATCAACACATACTACTTAGGTGCTAAGAGTGTAAATCCAGATGTTGACATTGACATTGTATGGGTAAACACTTGGTATGATCCAGGTAAAGAAGCACAAGCGGCTAAGGTTATGATTGCAGAAGGTTGTGATATGGTTGCTCAGCATACTGATTCACCAGCACCATTACAGACTGCAGAAAAAGCAGGTGTACTTGGTTTTGGTCAAGCAAGTAATCAATATAAGTTTGCTCCTAAAGCTCAGTTGACTGCAACTATTGACAACTGGTCACCATACTATATTGATAAAGTACAAGCAGTCATTGATGGTACATGGAAGAGCGGTGATTACTTTGGGCATATGAAAGATGATGTTGTGCAAATGGCACCATTTACTAACATGCCAGCAGAAGTTGAAGCCTTTGCACAAAAGATCAAAGATGGTATAACTAACGGCAAGTACTTTGCATTTACAGGGCCAATCAAAGACAACACAGGTAAACTACGGTTGAAAGACGGCGAGATTGCCGACGATGGTCATCTTAACAGTATGATGTACTATGTCGAAGGCATTGATGCAAAAGTGCCAGGAAAATAAACATGATACCAGTAATTGATTACAATAGTAAAACAGTACTGGAAGAGATACGCGAAGCCTACACTACAGTAGGCTTTGCAGTATTTCAAGATGCACTGGCTGATAATGATCAGGATGCCATGAAAGAATGGTGGGCACTGATGAGAGATTTCTTTGAACAAGACCAGGAAACTAAAAACAAATACAAATATCAGAATGCAAACAATCTCGGTTATAGCATTGTAGGTGCAGAAAATGTTGACCCAACTGCTCCTAAGGATATGAAAGAAAGTTTTAATTACAACAATACACGTATGCCGGAAGAGCTTTGGCCAACAGGCATAGATAATTTTAAGCATCTTGCATTACAGTCAATTGATATTGCAGATCGACTTACATTAGACATCTTGGCTAAATTTGATCTTATACTTGATAGCGATACAATCCTAGTTGATGCACATAGAAAGCCTTACAACACAACCAGAGTAATACACTATCCAGCAATGCGTCCTACACTCGATAGACAAATGCGTATTGGCGAACATAGCGACTACGGCACAATTACACTACTATGGCAAATTGATAGTGTACCTGGATTAGAAGTTGAAGATCTAAAAGGCGAATGGCATTCAGTTCCTTATGTATGGAATGGTGTAGTAGTCAATATTGGTGATCTTTTACAACGTTGGACAAATGATTATTTTAAAAGCACAAGACACAGAGTGAACAATAGTTATTGTCATGTCCCAAGACACAGTATGCCACACTTTGTAGATCCGCAACCAGGCACTATAGTAGAAAATTTGTTAAAAGAACCTAATCATTATGATCCAATAGAAAGTAAAGAATACTTAATGTGGCGATTAAGCCAAAGCTATGGTTAACACTAAGCAACGACTTATAATTTTTGGTAGTAGCTGGTTAGTTGGTGTATGGGAAATTGTTAATCACAACCAAATATCAATACAACATCAAGGTGTAGCCGAACTTTTAACATCAAAGTTTTACACGGTTAACAACAGTGTAAAAGGTACAGGTCCATTTCAAGTACTCTACGGTATCAGGCATTATCTTGAAACATTTCTTAACAAAGATAACGACATAATACTGATTGGTATGGCAGATGTTGAACAAGCGAATCAAGCAGACAAATTCCATGTAGATTATAAAGATATACTCGATAAATCTACTTCATATTATGAGTTTCATCAACAGATACGCGAAATATTTTTTATTAAAGCACAAATGCTGGCAGAAATTTATAACCGCACTTTTTACTTTATAGGAACCAGTACAGACATAATCGACAACATGGATGCATATCCAAATCTTAGATTACTCGTTCCTAGTTGGATACAACTGTGTAAACAAAGTTATATTCCGAGATATGTTCCATTAATTATTAATCCAGATATTGTTGAATTTGCAAAAACTAACAATCGTCCAGAGATCTGCGATGAAATTTTTGATATCAGTGATAAAAATTTTACAGATTTTCAAAGCCTTATGGAGTCTCGATGTTTTCAAAATTCAAAGGCTTGGGGAGATTTTCACCCTAACTTGCAAGGACACAAACTGCTTGCCGAAGAAATTTTACGAAAGCTATAAAATGGAAAAATTAATATTGATAGGTGACAGTTTTGCAGCCAGTACCCATAAAGATAGCTGGACAAAAAATTTAAAAATTGTCACTGATAATCTAAGCACAAACGGAAGTAGTGAATATCGTATTTGGAAAAAAATATGCACCACCGATTTTACACAATACGATTTTGCAATAATTGTACATACTAGTCCAAATAGAATCTATACTAGAGATAATCATTTATACCCCAATGGACACAGTCATTCTCAAAGCGATTTAATCTATACTGATCTCAAAGCCAAACGTGGTAACCCTTTTGCCGATGGAGCCATTTGGTGGTTTGAAAATGCATTTGATATTGAGCATGCCGAAGACATGCATCAATTACTTGTTGCTGATTGCGTTGGAAGAGTAACAATACCATGTGTGCATCTAACATTTTTTGATTTAAATTTAGATAATGTAATTAATTTTCATAAAATTTGGCAAAGACAATCTGGAGATATAAATCACATGAATGAAAATGGAAATAAAATAGTAACAAAAAAGGTTGACTCTATAATAAAAACGTTGTATAATAACACTATTAACAACGAGGCAAGCGATGCATAGTGTAGATACGTTAGAAGTGGCAAAGCAAGAGGGCAGAGCTCCTTGGACCGATGTGCAGTTAGAAACAAAAGAATTTGTTGTATACAATGATGGCTTTCCGGTTTCGCCAGGGCACACACTAATTGTGCCTCGAGAATCAAACATGCAAAACTTGCTTCGTTGTTTCAATTATGCAATGCAAATGGGTAATGCAAACGTTGAAGGGGAAGGTAATGAAATTACTGGATTTAACGTTGGTATTAATGTAGGTACTAGTGCAGGTCAAACTGTAATGTATCCTCATGTGCATTTAATTTTTAGAAGAGACGGCGATACAGAAGATCCTACAGGCGGAGTTCGCAACGTCATACCAGGGAGTGGCAACTATGGCAACTGATGAAGAATTAATTGAAGCAATAAAACGTCCAGATAGATACTATCACGTAACCATTGGCGGTTATGGCGGCGAAACTACATATACACGTATATCACAAGCGGCATATATGCATTGGGCTGATAAAGAAGAAAGTGAATTAGAAAGTTATATGGGTAGCCCAGAAAGTTACGTTGAAGATGAAGATCCAGACTTGCCAGCAGAAGCAAACTTTTTATACAATGCAGAAGAAGAATACTACCATGACTGGTATGAAGCACCAGATGAATTAGAACATGGTTGGGGTGTAGACATTGATAGCAGTTGGATCACTGTCGAAGAACGTGACGGTGAAGAATATCAAAGCAAACATCTTGCCGATATAGTTGACACAGTTGATACTCCAGTGTATATTAAAGATAACAATATAGAAAAAGACGAAGGTGAACTTGATCTTGATGCACTATTGTACCCAAATGGTCACTATGAAGAAGATGATGAAGATGGTGAAGAAGGAGAACCAAAGCCATTAGATGATGGTACTGTTCCAGAGCCATATGTGTTTTATGGTTGCAGTGCAGAGAAAGGTACATTCTTTGATGGCGTTGTACACGTAGATGACGGAAGTAAGTTTGATGCAGAGAAACTAAAATTCTTTGTTGAAGCACAACCAAACGGTGATACTATTATTTCAGAAGTAACATACAATGGTGAAGCTATTGATAACAACGGTGGAGACACCACAGGCAAAGGCTATTATGCAAGTGTCTGGGATTGGTAGGAGAAAGTATGGCGTACTTTAGTACAAAAACATATGGACATAACATTGGACTTAGTGCAGTGTTTAGACAACCGCATGCGGATCATTCGCATTGCAAATATTTACATGGTTATAGTTTAGGATTTAAGTTTACCTTTGCATGTAGCAGTTTAGATAATAAAAACTGGGCAGTTGACTTTGGTGGATTAAAGCCATTAAAAAAATGGTTAGAAGATACATTTGACCATAAACTTGTGCTTGATGAGAATGATGATAAACTGCATCACTTTCATGTATTAGAAGATGCAGGGCTATGCCAAATAACAATACTAGATGGTGTTGGTGCAGAAATGTTTGCCAAACATGCATACGATTTTGCTAATAAACTTATTACCGAACAAACAGACAACAGATGTTGGGTGCATTCAGTTGAATGTATGGAACATGGTGCAAACAGTGCAATTTACAAAAGGATTACAACTTAATGGCTTTAATACCAATGGTGGTGGAAACCACTAGCAAAGGCGAACGTGCATACGATATCTATAGTAGACTGCTAAAAGATAGAATAGTCATGCTTAATGGGGTAGTAGAAGATCAAATGGCTAACAGTGTAATTGCACAACTATTGTTTTTAGAATCAGAAGATCCTGACAAAGATATATTACTTTATATAAATTCGCCAGGTGGTCAAGTAAGTGCAGGACTTGGCATATACGATACTATGCAGTTCATCAAGTGTGATGTCAGCACAGTGGTAATTGGACAAGCATGTTCAATGGGTAGTTTCCTAGCAAACGCAGGTGCCGCTGGTAAACGTATTGTGTTACCAGAATCGCGTACAATGATACACAGGGTAAGTTCAGGCACACGTGGCACCTCCGGCACAGTACACGTACAAGAGCTACAATTTGAAGATGCTATACGTAGTATGGAGGAGTCAAAAAAAGTTAACAGAAGACTTACTGAATTATATGTGCGTCATAACACTGCTGGCAAAACGTATGAAGAAATGGCAGAAACAATGAAGTTTGATACATTTTTAACTGCACAAGAAGCAGTTGAATGGGGACTAGCTGACAAGGTAGTGGAGAACAGATAGTGCAACTTGAAGCAACTAAAAATATATCCATGCTAATGGCCACACGTGGTCGTCCTGAATTAGCATTTAAAAGTATGAAGAGTTTAATTGATCATGCTGATAATGTAGATGAGATAGAATTCTTAGTTGCAATAGACAATGATGATAGTGCAAGTCATGATTATTTTACAAAAACCATTGTTCCTTGGTTTGAAGAAAATGAATATGATATTCTACTAATGAGTTTTGATAGAATGGGATATGCAAAACTACATGAATATATGCGACACTTAGCACTGGACAGTAAAGGTGCATGGTTAGTAATTTGGAATGACGATGCTGTTATGGATACTAAAGATTGGGATAAAGAAATTACAAGTTATACAGGACAATTTAAACTGTTAGCATTTACAGATAATCATAACCAACACCCATATAGTATTTTTCCAATATTACCAAGAGAATGGTTAGTGCTATTTGGAACCTTAAGTCCACAACAGGCAAACGATGCATGGGTATCACAGGTTGCATATGTTAACGATATATTTCAACGTATAGAAACTTCAGTTACACATGACAGACATGACCTAACAGGTAACAACAATGATCAGACTTTTGCAGAGAGGCAATTTTTAGAGGGTGATGAGACCAATCCAGAAGATGCATTTCATCCTGCTATGGTTAACCTAAAAGAGCATTATTGTGACAAAGTATCCTGGTATTTAAAACGTATAGGGCAAGACACTGGACGTTGGGATCGTGTGGTACGTAAAGAAGTAAAGCCTTTTGCACTTATGCATGAAAACGATCCAAATAAGCATCTTGGAACGTTTGTAAAACAAAAAGACGGAACAACAATAAACGTGAGGAAATAAAATGAAAAAAATATTTGTTACATGGCATGACGTTCAAAGGCAAACACAAGAAATACTACGCCAAATGCAAAAGGAATCATGGAAGCCAGACTATATTGTTGGAATTACACGTGGTGGATTAAATCCTAGTAACTTGTTAAGTCAATACTTAGATATCACAATGTACACACTCGATGTAAGACTACGTGATGGTAAGCATGTTCCTTGCGAAAGTAATAAAAAACTTGCAGAAATTGCATTTGGTATGAACAATGGCAAAGCAAGTGGGTCTCGTTGGGACGTAGGACAACGTAAGAAAATATTGATTGTTGATGATATTAACGATTCAGGTGCAACTATCAATTGGATTAAACAAGATTGGGAACGTACAATTAAACGTGCAGTAGGCGACACAACTGATATTGGTTATGTATGGGATACCATTTGGAACCAAACTACGAAGTTTGCAGTTTTATTTGATAACACTGCAAGTGAAGCAGAGATTGGTGTTGACTATTCTGCAGAAGAAATTAACAAAGTAGACGACCCAAGTTGGATTGTTTTTCCGT